>CEUQ01088786.1_pt1 | contig 112172 bp, 98 predicted proteins | sample 361491 | NCBI WGS metagenome assembly CEUQ01 (sample SAMEA2622796, study PRJEB7988) | marine metagenome | biome: marine biome (ENVO:00000447); feature: marine epipelagic mixed layer (ENVO:xxxxxxxxx); material: "saline water (ENVO:00002010), including plankton (ENVO:xxxxxxxx)" | depth 120 m | reverse complement strand
CAAGTTCAGGGCTATCAGATGAAGAAGTAGAAAGCATGGTAAAAGATGCAGAAGCTCATGCTGAAGAAGATAAGAAAGCATTAGAACTTGTTACGGCTCGTAACCAATGTGATGCACTTATTCATTCTGTTAAGAAAACTTTAGCTGAACATGGAGAGAAGCTTGAGGGAGATGAAAAATCTAAGATTGAAACTGCATTGAAAGAAGCTGAAGATGCGTTAAAATCTGATAATAAAGATAGTATTGATGCAAAAACTCAATCATTAGCTGAAGCTTCTCAGAAACTTACAGAAAAAATGATGGCACAAGAACAGGCTAAACAACAGGCTCAACCAGGTAATAATACACCACCACCAAATAATGAAGGAAGCAAAGACAAGTCAGAAGGTGATGTAGTAGATGCTGAATTTGAGGAAGTAAAAGATAAAAAATAGATAAGTATTGGAGGCTATAATAAACATAGAGGCATGGGAAAATAGTCATACATCTCATGCCTATTCTACATTTTCAACATTTAGTAGAAAAATATCCAAAATTATTTAGTATGAATTAGTCTCTTTCAATGTAAAAACACCCAATAATATTTATATGAATAAGCGTGACTACTATGATGTACTAGGCGTTAGCCGTGACGCCGGGGATGATGAAATTAAAAAAGTCTATCGTAAACTTGCGATGGAACATCACCCAGACCGCAATCCAGATAACCCCAAATCAGAGGAATTATTTAAAGAGGCTAAAGAGGCCTATGAAATACTATCAGATCCTAATAAACGTATGGCCTACGACCAACAAGGGCATGCTGGTGTAGATCCAAGTATGACAGGCAGCCAGTCTCATGGATTTTCAGATACTTTTGGTGATATTTTTGGTGATATTTTTGGCAACCAAGGCAGCCAGTCTAGCGCATATCGCGGTGCAGATTTACGCTATAATATGGAAATTACTTTAGAGCAGTCAGCCCGAGGAACTGAAACTAAAATACGAGTCCCTACTATGGATGCGTGTAGTGCCTGCCATGGTAGTGGAGCAAAAAGAGGCACCTCTCCCTCCTCCTGCCCAACCTGTAATGGCCATGGCCAAGTAAGAATGCAACAAGGTTTTTTTTCTATCCAACAGACTTGTCCGAAATGCCATGGTAGTGGGAAATTTGTATCAACTCCCTGTGGACAATGTCATGGTGAAGGACGCATTAAACAACATAAAACATTATCTGTAAAAATCCCTGCTGGGGTAGATGATGGTGATAGAATTCGCTTAAGTGGAGAAGGTGAAGCTGGAACTAATGGTGGTCCATCAGGTGATCTATATGTTGTTGTTAACCTCTTAGCACACTCTGTTTTTAAACGAGACGTTAATGATTTACATTGTGAAATGCCAATTAGTTTTACTACAGCTGCACTGGGAGGAGAACTTGAAGTTCCTACAATTGATGGCTATGCAAAAATTAAAGTCCCATCTGAAACTCAAAGCGGAAAAGTATTTCGTTTACGTGGAAAAGGTATTAAAGGTATTCGTAGCCACTCTCATGGAGATTTATTATGTCATTTGATGGTAGAAACACCAGTTAAATTAACAACCAGACAAAAAGAGATACTTCAGGAACTTGAGGAGTTAAATCAAGAAGATAGCTCTAGGCATAGTCCCCGTACAAGATCTTGGGTAAATAAGGTTCGTGAATTCTTCACTGAATAGCAGGAAACTCTATCAATATCTATTTATATAAGAATAATTCTACTATATGTAAGCTAAGTATACTTAGCTCAAAAAACATAAAAGAGAGAGCCCAAAATGACTATTCTTTATAACTATAATACCCATACTCCAACCATATGCAAATTAAAGCATTAGTTTTGAAATAAGCTATAATCTAACTAAGATTTCTTTGCAATCTAGCTAATCACACTTAAAATATAGTTTTCTAAATATAACTTTCTTATCAAAGGAAAATAGTATGTCATCAATTAATAAAGTATTTTTAAGTTTTGCACTAAGAGATGTGGATCTCCGTGACAACCTTATAGAACAGGTAAATAATGAGAATACACCGTATTCATTAGAATATTTAGCAAAAAAAGCATCCTGGGATCCTTCTTGGAAAGAAGAATGTCAATCAAAGGTCTCAGAGTGTAAAGGCGTAATTGCATTAATTACAAATCAAATTATAAGAGCTGATGGCCAACGCTGGGAGATAGAGTGTGCCTACGAAGCAAAATTACCAGTTCTTTTATTACAAGGGAGACCTGAAAAATTAGCAAAAACACTACCTGCAATTGTTGACGATAAAGAATTTATTGACTGGACCTTACCAAACATTATGGCATTTCTTAATAAACTATCAAAGTAACCTATAAATACTAAAGTCATATAGAGGCAATAATTAAGGTTCTTTATATAAACCGGCAGGTGAGATACTGAATCTGAAATTAGAATTAAATAAGTATTGAATTCCAAATAAATCCTAATTTTTAGGTGCCCAGGTTACTATTATTGTATAGCAGTATCATCTATTTATACCCCATGTTATTCTTGTCATCACTCTATTAATTCACTTATCCAATTAATTTAATTTTAACGTGACCTTAATCTGAAAAAACCTAATAAAATCTCGGAATTAATTAGTGAAAAAATTTTCTCTTAATTCTCAAATACTTATTGGTTCATTATCTGGCATTCTAATAGGGCTAGCACTATCATTGTTAGATAAAGAATCTATCATAGTAGAAATTAGCCTATATATTTCTGAATTACTTGGAATGGTATTTGTAGATTTGTTGAAAATGGTCATGGTCCCATTAGTATTTACTTCCATTATAGTTGGAGTAGCTAATTTAAGTGAGCACCAGAAAATACACCTCGTTTGGAAGACGACATTAGGGTATTTTTTCCTAACTGCTGCTATAGCAATTATTTTAGGACTAACTACTTCAAATCTATTTAAACCAGGAGAGGGGCTACAATTACCCATGTTCCAGGAAGCTATGCAAAACTTTCAGGCACATGAGATGACTCTGTCTGAGTTCTTTACTCAATTCTTACATTCACTGTTCCTTAATCCTTTTGCAGCTTTAGCTGAAGGCAATATACTTGCTGTAGTGATTTTTGCACTTTTAATGGGAATTGCTTTAGTAGTGGGGGGAAATCGATTTCAAAATACCCGCTTATCCTTACAAGAATTATTAGAATTAATTCTTATGCTAGTAGGCTGGATAATGAAACTTGCACCGCTTTGTATCATGGCGCTACTAATAAAGCTTGTAATGACACAAGATCTATCATTGCTTATGATTTTAATAAAATTTATAAGTCTAGTAATAGGAACAATATTATTACATTCCTTAGTAGTACTACCTATTATCCTTTATTCAGTTACTGGTATGACACCAGTAAAATTCTGGATTGGCGCACGTGAAGCATTTATCACTGCTTTTGCTACTAGCTCAAGTGCGGCAACATTACCAATTACATTACAATGTGCTGAAAAAAACCTTCAAGTTAAACGTAATATTGCAGGTTTTGTTCTGCCTCTGGGTGCTACAGTAAATATGGATGGCACTGCATTATATGAAGCAGCGGCTGCACTATTTATTGCTAGCTTAGTTGGTGTAGATCTTAATCTTATGCAGCAAATGATCATATTCTTTACAGCCATGCTTGCAGCAATGGGGGCACCTGGAATACCAAGTGCAGGAATGGTAACTATGCTCTTGGTATTACAATCTGTAGGCTTGCCAGTCGAAGCCATTGCTATTCTTCTTCCTATTGATCGTCTATTGGATGCATTCCGAACTGCGGTCAATGTTGAAGGAGATTTAATAGGAAGCCTGGTAGTCCAAAAAATAGTTACAAATCATAGCTAACCAAAGAACTGGCACTATTAATCTTATTTAATACCAGTACTTATTCATTTTTTATTGATCAATGGACTGAAGAATATGCATATTGGCTTCCTGAATATACTTTGCTCCAACTTTAGCATGTCCCTGTTTACTATGCATAATTGCTTCCTTTATATGCGACATATTGACGCGCGACTTATAGTCACTTCCAAAGACTAAAAAGATAGTTTATATTACCGCCTTTATTTTTATAGCAAGGCCACATGAGAAGAATATTTTCGATTACTTTATTTTCTATATTAAGCATTTACATAGCACCACTTGTAATAGCAGAATCCACAATAAAGAATCATAACCAGCATAACGCTAAGAAGAAATCACATAGTCACAAGCCAACATTAGCAATAGGTGTTGCCTATGATCAAAATGGGACCTTATGGTTGGCTGAAGTAAAAAATAAAAAACTTCTAGTTTCTTATTCAAGAAACAAGGGTGAAAGCTTTTCAACTCCTAAAGCAGTTACAACTCATACTGAAAACATTTATGCTGATGGTGAGAATCGACCTAAAATTGCTATTACTCAGGATGGTACTATACTTCTAACTTGGTCGCTGAAACAACATAAAAAGTATTCTGGAGACATTAGATTCTCACGCTCAACAGATTCTGGGCAGACATTTTCCTTACCGATTACTATAAACGATGATGGGCAAATTACGGGTCATCGATTTGATTCATTGACAACTAATGGGAAAGGAAAGGTAATAATTTCTTGGCTAGATGCTAGAGACAGAGATGCAGCAAGAAACAGAAATGAGAAATTTACTGGAACTTCTATCTATACTGCCGAATCAAATGATAACGGTAAAAATTTTAACATTAATAAGAAATTTCATGAGCATGTTTGTGAATGCTGCAGAATACCTTCTGTTTGGACAAAAGAAGGCCCAATAATTTTTTGGCGTAATATATTTGGCAAGAATACAAGAGATTTTGCTATTTCTAATCTAGAAAAAGGTGAAATACGACGAGTTACAAATGATGAATGGCAAGTTGATGGATGTCCTCACCATGGAGGGGATATAGCTCTTGGCTTAGATAACCGAATACATATAGCTTGGTTTACTTTAGGAAAAACTCGTCAAGGTTTATTCTACAAGCATATTCAAGGAAATAAAGAATCCTCCCCAGTACCTATAGGTGATCCTACAGCTCAGCCAAATCACCCATCTATAGCAGCATCAGATAAGAATGTTCTTGTAGCATGGCGAGAATTTGATGGGGAAAATGTTACAGCAAATATCATGTATTCAACTGACGAAGGAATCACATGGAGCAATCAACAACGCATTGCTGATACAAAGGGACCATCAGATTACCCTGTACCCCTTATCAACAGTGAACAACAAATGCAAATTTTTTGGAACACTAAAAATGAAGGATTAAAAATTATACCTGTAGATAATAATATAAATTTTGAAGCGTCTATCTTAAATTGGTATACATATTTAAAAAATGAGTTGGCAAATTTACTTTAATATAAATCTTATACACTGAAACAATGAAACTAAAATTAACATACATTTTACTGATATTTTCTGTACTACCAATTACAAACTCTTTGGCAGATAATAAAATAGAAAAATTAAATAGATCTGTTTCTAACCAATTAATGATTGCTGATTCCGAGAAAACTGGAATTATCAAGAATAAAAATAAGAAAACCTTATCTAAGAAAAATGCTAAACAAAACAATCAAGTTGCAACACAAGTGGCAACTGTATTTAAAGAAATGGTAGTCACCCAAAGAGTTGAAGCGGATTCTCATTATACATCCCCTTCAACGCGCATCACACGTGCACAGATTGAAACTCAAAATGCCCAGACAACAGAAGAAGTACTAAAATTCCAACCCAGTCTACAAATTCGACAACGGTACGTTGGAGACCCAAATGGCGTACTTGGGATACGAGGTGCCGACATGTTTTCAACAGCCCGCAATATGGTTTATGCTGATGGTCTACCAATACACAACCATCTACAAGGAACTTGGAATGGAGCTCCACGCTGGTCATTAGTCGGACCAAATGAAATTGATGTTGTAGATGTAATTTATGGTCCTTTCTCAGCCGAATACAGTAGTAATTCTATTGGAGGTGTGGTAAATCTTAAAACTCGTATGCCTCGTAAACGAGAGATGTATGTCGAAAGTAGCTTATTTATCCAACCCTACAAAAAATATGGGCATAAAGGAACCTATATTGGGAATCGACAATATATTTCTGCAGGCGACCGATTTTTTGACAAATTCTCAATATTTGCAGCTTATAATCGCTTAGAATCAGAAGGCCATCCTCAAACATATTTCTTGGCAGACTCAGGAACTCCAGCAAGTGGTGCGACAATAGCTACTGGTGCAGAAAAAGAAACTAGTGCACGCGGTGTAGATAGTTGGATTTACGGAGATTCAGGTCCTGAAAAAATTACAACTGATTTGATGAAATTTAAGCTTGGCTACGATATCAACTCTAGTCTTAAAGCTATTTTTACAGCCGCCTATGAAAATCGCGTTAGAAGTGCAAGAAATCCAAAAAACTATTTACGAGATGCTACTGGTGCAAAGATTTGGAGTGGCAATGTTCAAACACCCGGTGGGCAAGGCTTTAAAATCAAAGAATCATGGGGTAGAAGTAATTATGGAATCACTGAAGATAAGCGTCAAACACTGCAATTAGGAATTAATCTAAATGGCGCCCTAACAGATGATATAACTCATGCGCTGATTGGTAAAAATTGGTTTATTGATACAACTACTAGTCATTTTAATGTATTAAAAGATACAAGAGCTAAATCTAATAAAAATCCATATGACCCAAGTAGCAGCCATACGGGATTGATTGATGACTATAAAAGATTCGCTTGGTTTAATCATGACATTAAGCTAAGTAATCAAAAACTTTTTGGCTATGATCAACTAGGCCTTATTGGTGGGTATCACTTCAGTGATTATAAAATGAAATATAGGCAATATTCATTAACTGATTTTGCTAATATGACCCGTGGTGCAGTGAAAAATAAAAATAATAGGGGGCAGACAACTACTCATGCATTTTATTTTCAAGGGGCTTTCCGTTTTGCGCCTGGATGGGATATAACAGCAGGTATACGTCAAGAATTCTGGTCTGCAACAAATGGTGTAGTAAAGAGCACTGTTGTACCTGACCGTCACATGAGTCCTACAACACCAAAGTTCTCTATAGGTTATGAACCTAACCGATGGAAATTCCGTTACTCCTGGGCCCGAACTCATCGGTTCCCTGTAATTTCTGAACTTTTCCAGACATTAAGTAGTGGAACATCAATTACCTTAGCTAATGCTGCACTTAAGGCTGAAAATGGAATGCACCATAATTTTATGATTCAATATGATATCCCCAAAGGTTTTGTGCGAGTTAATGTATTCCGTGATGATATTAAAGATGCGATCAATCGGGTACAAACACTTTCAGGACAGATTACAACAAGAGCAACCCAAAATATTGGGACAACCAGTACTACAGGACTAGAATTTATTTTTAATCAGAAAAGAATATTCAGATCAAAATTTGATTTTATGCTGAATTTTACTTGGATGGATGCAAAAGTAGAAAATGGACCTATGGTTAAAGATAGTACTTTTGGCACCTATAACCTTACAGGAAAGAAAATTATTCGTCTCCCACACTATAGGCTGAATTTTTTCTCAACTTACCACATTACTCAAGCCTGGGATTTTAATATTGGCGGACGTTTCTCATCAGATTCATTTAATGACCTTGATAATGGGGACAAAGGGAAACAGCATGTATTTGGCGCTCAGAGTGATTTCTTTTTCTTAGATCTAAAAACAAATTATCGTTTCAAATTTAGTAACGGAATGAAAACTAGACTGTCAGCTGGCATTACAAATGTTAATAATATGCAAGCATATGTATATCACCCGTACCCACAACGTACATTTCTAGTTGAAGCTGCCTTTTCCTTCTAATCTAGAAAAATTTATTACAAATTTTATTTAAAGTATATATAAAAAATATTAAACAGAATTAAGATATATAATTACATAAATTACCAAATAAATAGAGTATCCTCTATTATAAATAATAAAATATTATTTATAATGAATACTAAAATTAATGATAAAAAATTTGGTTAAAAGAACTACTATAATGAAAAATAATTTAATTCTATTTTCATAAATTTATATTGCCCTAACTAAGCACCTTGAAATTATAATTTTAGATAAAATATACCCAAATAAAGCAATCCAAAAAAATAGTACTCATGGATACTGCTCTCAAAAAAAAAACATCCAATATTAAAAAAAATATATGGGTTACACTACTGACTATCTTAATAGCTGCAATAGTTATTATTTGGTATAACCAGAAAACTGAAATTATAAAAAATAAAAACAAACAAAAAGAAATAATTCAAATTGTAAGCACTGTAGTTAAAAAACATGATATCCCGATAAGGCTTACTGCAAACGGTACAGTTGTATCTCAACAAACAGTAGAGGTACGACCCCAGATTAGCGCTATAGTTAAAAATGTACATATCAAAGAAGGACAATTCGTTCATAAAGGTGACAAATTATTTACGCTTGATGCACGTACAGAAAGCGCAAATTTAAACAAAGCAGAAGCTCAACTTGCTAGATCAAATGCGGATTTTGCAAATGCGTTACGAAACCTTAATCGACAAAAAAAATTATTTGAACAGAAATTTATTTCTCAAGCTGCTCTTGATATAGCTCAGAAAGATTTTGACAGCCTAAAAGGAAAACTTGATTTTGATAAGGCTTTCGTACAAGAGAGCCATGTAGCACATGGCTTTACAATAATTACTGCTCCTATTTCAGGACGTACTGGCTCAATCCCAGTACACCCTGGTAGCTTAGTTCAACCAAATATAGCAATCCCTGGAAGCGTTACACAGCCTCGTAGTGCAGTTTTAGTTAGTATCACACAGATCAATCCAATTAATATTAAATTCACATTACCAGAACATAAATTATTAATTTTACAGAAAAAACTTACTCAGGGAGATATAGTTGTTAATGCAAAACTAGATGTTCCAGGAGAACCATTAATAAAAGGACGGTTAATATTTATTGATAATGCAGTAGATACTAAAAGTGGAAGCATTCTAATTAAAGCAGAGTTCCCTAATAAGAATAAAAAACTCTGGCCAGGTATGTTTGTTACAGTAATGTTGTCACCTGAAATATTCATTGATGCGCTAACAGTACCAGTGCAGGCGGTACAAACTGGACCAGAAAATAAATTTCTATATGTAATTGAAGAAAATAATAAAGTAAAACAAAAGAAAATCATAGTACACCTAGTGCAAGATGGGATTGCTGTAATTGAAGGAACATCAGCAGGCACAAAGATTGTTGTTGAAGGTGGACAAAATTTAAAGCCAGGAAGTACAGTAATAGAAACACAATCACCAAGAAACAAAAGTAAATCTAATAATAATGTGCTAAATAATTATATCTTTAATAAGATGCCGGGATAATAAAAGAATAATGAATCTCTCAGAGTTATGTATTCGACGACCGGTTATGACAGTGCTATTATCAGCCTCAGCAATTATTGCTGGAATTATTTCATACACTAACTTACCTATTGCCGCTTTACCAAGTTACGATTCTCCTACTATCTCTGTCAGAGCATCACTTCCAGGTGCTAGCCCTGAGATTATGGCCTCATCTGTCGCTACAAAACTTGAACGAGAATTTGCCATTATTCCTGGACTTCAGATAATAAGCTCAATTAGTACACTAAGTAATACAAGGATTACATTAGAATTTGACCAAAATAGGAACATTGATAATGCTTCAATTGACGTACAAGCTGCTCTATTACGAGCACAAAAAACGCTGCCAATTGAAATGAACTCTCCGCCTTCCTACCGGAAAATTAATCCAGCAGAATCATCCATTCTATATCTTGCTTTATCATCTCCTTCCATGTCACTTTCAAGGTTAAATGACTTTGCTGAGAATTTCGTTTCTCCAGCAATTTCTAATCTTCCTGGTGTAGCACAAATAGGAATCTATGGACAAAAAAAATATGCTGTGCGAATCCAGGTTAACCCTAATGAACTAGCAGCACGTAATTTAAGTGTTGATGATATTGCTTCAGCCCTAAATAATGCAAACCCTAATTCACCAATCGGTACACTAGACGGTCCACGCCAATCACTAACTATTCAGGCAAACCGACAGCTTAGTAATGCTGATGATTTTTCAAATATAGTTGTAGCAATATCTCCTACTGGTGCTCCAGTTAGGCTTTCCGATGTAGCAAAAGTTATAGATAGCATAGAATCTGTTAGGACTGCTAGTTGGACTAATAATGAACGTTCTATCACACTTGCTGTTAAGCGCTTGCCAGGAGGAAACACTGTTGAAACTGTTGATGCCATTAAAGCTGCTCTACCAGGGTTGATTGCACAAATGCCAAAATCAGTTAATCTAAAAATTACTGGAGATTACTCAACTTCAATTAGGGATGCCATTCATGATGCTGAACTCACATTAATAATTACTATTGCTTTAGTTGTACTAGTAATTTTTTTATTTCTTCGTAAAGCCACGGCCACTATTATTCCAGTACTCTCATTACCAATTTCGCTGTTAAGTGCAACTGCTTTAATGTATGTTTTTAATTACAGCCTGGATAATATCTCATTACTTGCTATCACGCTCGCAGTTGGCTTAGTAGTAGATGACTCTATTGTTGTTCTAGAGAACATTGTGCGCCATATTGAGAGAGGTGAATCTCCATTACAAGCTGCAATAAAGGGGTCCAAAGAAGTAAGTTTTACAATTATATCAATTTCACTTTCGCTTGTAGCTGTATTTATTCCAATTTTCTTTATGCCAGGTGTAATTGGATTACTCTTCTATGAGTTTGCTGCAGTAGTAGGAATTGCCGTACTAATGTCAGCTGTAGTATCGCTTACTCTAATACCAATGATGGCTAGCCGATACCTTAATCATCATAATTCAGAATATAAGAGCATGAAACTAACTGGATGGTTTGCGGGATTTTTTAATAAAATATTATCCCTATACGAGCATACTCTTGATTGGGCCTTGATCCATAAAAAAATAACTCTAGGAATAGCACTGGCTACATTTATTGCAACAGGGGCATTATTTATAATACTTCCAAAAGGATTTTTTCCTGAAGAAGATATTGGAAGGATTAAAGTATCTGTAGAAACAGTTGAAGATATATCTTTTCCTGCCATGTCTAAACTATTACAGCAAACAAATCAAATAATGCTATCTCATTCTGCTATTGAAACCATTGTTTCATATGCAGACGATACTAATCACGCTAGGATGTATGTGCAACTTAAACCATTTAGTGAACGTCAGCCTATGAAATCAATATTAGAAGATTTACGTAATAAAGTTCAAGTAATACCTGGCATTAAAGTATACCTAAATCCTATCCAGAATCTTAGATTAGGCGGACGTATTAGTAAAAGTAGATATCAATATGTTATGCGTAGTGTACATTCTCAAAACCTAAATAAAGCTGCTACAGAGATTATGGCACTTATGATGAATGAGAAAGATATATTTCGTGATGTAACTAGCGACTCACAATTAAAAGGCTTACAAGCCCGTATGAATATTAATCGTGATAAAGCCAACCTATTAGGCGTGGAAATAGCTAGTATCCGATCAGCATTATATAGTGCTTTTGGTGAGCGGCAAGTATCAACAATATACACCGCAAATAACAGCTACCAAGTAATTATGCAAGTTTCAGATACTCATCGAATAGATGAAAATAATCTTAGTAATATATATGTTCGCAGTAAAAATGATACATTAATTCCATTATCAACCGTTGCATCAGTAGAGCGTGAATTAGGACCAATTTCAATTAATCACTCAGGACAATTAGAGTCGCAAACAATATCATTTAATTTAGCGTCTGGTGCCTCACTTGGTGAAGCCACCAAAAAAATAGAACTATTTAAAGATGAACTTAATATACCAGCTGGGATACTAACAAACTATGCTGGAGATGCGGCCGCATTCCAATCTTCTCAGACTAGCCAAATATTTCTAATTGTTGCAGCACTCTTAGTCATATATGTATTACTTGGGGTATTGTATGAAAGTTATATCCACCCAATAACAATTCTTTCTGGCCTTCCATCGGCTGCTGTAGGTGCATTAGCAATGCTATGGATATTTAATATAGAGCTTTCAATAATTGCAATGATTGGCATACTGATGCTTTTAGGTATAGTTAAGAAAAATGCAATTATGATGATTGATTTCGCTCTTGATGCACAACGTAGCAATAACATTCACCCGTATGAAGCTATACGTACTGCTTGCTTATTGAGATTCAGGCCTATCATGATGACAACATTAGTAGCATTAATAGGTGCAATTCCTATCGCAATTGGCTTAGGTGCAGGTGCTGAGCTAAGGCAACCTTTAGGTATTGCTGTAGTTGGAGGATTAATTTTCTCCCAATTAATAACACTATTTATTACACCAGTGATTTATCTTTATCTAGATAAATTTAACAATAAGAGCCCTTTGCATTAATTTACCTATCATTTCTTGAAAAAATATTACCTATCCCATCCAACCCAACATAATTAATTACATGCGTTGCATTCTTTTGTGCAATTGGTTTAGCATGATATGCTATGCTTATCGCTGCTTCTTTAAACATTGGAATATCATTAGCACCATCACCAATAGCAAGTAAGTCTTTATTTTTGAGTCCAAGTTTATTTCTTATCTTATTAAGAATCTCTCCTTTTCCTTTTTCTCCAATAATGTCACCCACTAATCTACCTGTTAATTTATTATTTTCAATCTCAAGTGTATTGGCAAATGCATAATCTAACCCTAACCTTTCTTTTAATTTATTAGTAAAAAAAGTAAATCCACCAGAAATAAGAACTGTTTTAATATTTGCATTCCTCAGCTGCAATAGCAATTTCTCAGCACCCAGGTTAAGTAATAATTTTTCATTGTAAACTTTCTGCAAAGCACTATAATCTAACCCTTTTAGTAATGCTGTACGTCTAATAAGACTTTCAGAAAAATCTATATCACCATGCATAGTCTTTTCAGTAAGATCAACCACTTGTTTCCTGACACCATGTATATCTGCTAGCTCATCTAGAGACTCTATTCCTATAAGAGTAGAGTCCATATCTATTCCTATTAAACTAAATTTATCAAGACTGTCTAATTTATTTACAAATGCAAAATCAAGTTCTCTTTCTAAACAAAAATTTGGTATACATTCATGTTGAGCAGCATCAACAAGGCGAAAAGCAACTCTGTTAATTTTTTTAATTTGACTAGAACCTGAAAATTTAGCTAGCTCTTTAAGTGCACGTGTTTCTATATCGAACCCTTGAATAATTAGGTCCATACTTTATCCTTCCAAAATAAATATACCATATCTATATTCTTAATTTAATAAATAAACCTATAAAGATCAATGTTTCATTGTTCCTTTTAATTCCTTAATCACATTATTTATTTTTATCACTCGGACAGAGATATCATCAATATTTATATGGATTTTTAGGCAATCTTGACCACAAAATTTATACTCATTATTATTATGAACAAGCATAATCATTTTCTTTACATCAATATTAGGGTTAGCAATAAATTGTATCAATATATTTTCTGCTGAAGCATCTATACGAGATATCCCTAAAGGTTTTGATAAAACTCGAATCCGGTGACAGTCCATTAATGTTTTAACTGGATCAGGGAACATCCCAAAACGATCAACAAGTTCCATATACATATTATCTAATTGCTCACTTGTTTCACAATGTGCCATTCTTTTATATAAAACTAAGCGTTCGTGTATATCATTACAGTAACTATCTGGAAGCAATGAAGGCGCATGTAAATTTACTTCAGTTGTAATACCTAATGGGTTCTGTATATCTGGTTCACGCCCTTCTTGTAAAGATTTTATTGCTGTATCTAACAAGGAACTATATAAATTAAATCCAACTTCATATATTTCCCCGCTCTGTGATTCCCCAAGAAATTCTCCTGCACCTCTTATTTCTAAATCATGTATAGCTAGATAATAGCCAACTCCTAACCCCTCCATTTCTTTAATTGCATCAATCCGCTTCCTAGCTTTTATACCTAAAATCTCTTCCTCTGGTACCAGCAAATATGCATAAGCCTGGTGATGAGAACGACCAACACGCCCACGTAATTGGTGTAATTGTGCTAGACCAAATTTATCTGCACGTTCAATAACAATTGTATTTGCACTAGGAATGTCAAGACCAGTTTCAATAATTGTTGTACACAAAAGCATATCAAATTTCTGCCTGTAAAAATCTCTCATTACACTCTCTAGGTCTCGTTCACGCATTTTCCCATGTGCAATCTCAATACGTATCTCAGGTAATAGTCTAGCAAGCATATTGTATACAGACTGAATTGTGTCTACAGAATTATGTAAATAATAAATTTGCCCACCTCTTTTTATTTCTCGTAAACATGCTTCTCGGATGATCCCTTTAGAATAAGGATTAACTAAAGTTTTTATTGCAAGACGTTTTTGAGGTGCTGTATTAATAATAGAAAAATCACGAAGACCTTCTAAAGACATTGATAGAGAACGAGGGATAGGTGTAGCAGTTAATGTTAATATGTCCACCTCAGATTTAAATTTCTTAAGCTGATCCTTTTGACGCACACCAAATCTGTGCTCTTCATCAATTATTACCAATCCAAGGTTCTTAAAATGTATATCCTTCTGAATTAATTTATGAGTTCCAACAACGATATCTATTCTTCCTTCAGATAATCCTTTTTTTATTTCAACCTGATCTTTTGCAGAACGAAAACGAGACATCTCAGAAATAACTACTGGCCATTGATCAGAAATTAAACCAAATCGATCAGAGAAATTTTGAAAATGTTGTTCTGCAAGTAAAGTTGTTGGTACAAGAATCGCTACTTGCTTATTATTAGATATGGCTATAAAGGCGGCCCTTAGTGCTACTTCTGTTTTACCAAAACCAACATCTCCACAAATCAACCGATCCATTGGTTTATCTGAACATAAATCCTGAATGACAGCTTTAATAGCAGAAGCTTGATCGGGTGTTTCTTCAAAACCAAACCCTTCAGAGAAAGCTTCATAATCATGTTTATTAATATTAAATCTATAGCCCTTCTTATTAGCACGTTGTGCGTATAAATTTAATAATTCAGCAGCTGTATCATGCACTTTCTTAATAGCATTTTTCTTGGCTTTATCCCATTGTCCACTACCAAGTTTGTGTAATGCGGTAGATTCTTGAGCAGTACCACTATAGCGGCTAATAAGGTGTAATTGAGAAACAGGAACATAAAGTTTATCTCCCCCGTCGTACTCAAGTAAAAGAAACTCATTCAATTGCAAATGGCTATTTCTTCCTGGGTCCATATCCACAAGACCTGAATAACGCCCAATTCCATGCTGCTCATGCACTACAAGGTCACCAATTTTGGTCTCAGATAAATCTCGCAGCATTGTATCAGTAGCTGTTACCACACTTCTCAGTTCTCGCTCATTCCTTTTATGATGGTGTGTGGCATATAACTCACTTTCAGTAATGAAAGCATAACCTTCATTGTTAAGAATAAAACCATTATGTAACGGAGAGATGCAAAGCATAAATTCTTCTTTACTTTCTCTAAATTGGTTATATCCATTACAAATTTTTGGAGAAAGACCATATTGCTTTAAATGATCAACAACTAGCTCACGCCTTCCTAGGCTTTCTACTACAAGCAGAACACGCCTATTAGATGAATTAAATTTATCTATAAATACAGTAAGTTTCTCTATAGGATTAGTTGCACGTCTATCAACTTGTATTAATGGCAGACCACTAGTAATATTTTCAACTCCTGGCTGAGATTTTTCTAATTCCTGGTTAATTTTAACTCTTGGATATGACTTAATATTTTTAAAAAAACACTCAGAAGTGAGAAATAAATCTTCTGGAGCTACTATAGGGCGACTAATATCACTCCGTAACAATTTATAACGAGATAATGTATTGCACCAGAAATTTTCTATTTCTAAATTAATATTGTGATGTAAACATAACAATACAGAATCAGGAAGATAATCAAATAATGTTTCTGTCTGCTTAAAAAATAATGGAAGATAATATTCAATCCCTGCTGTAGCAACCCCTTTCCCGATATCCTTATAAATACGAAATTTCGATGGGTCACCTTCAAATCTTTCACGGAAATTTCCCCGGAAGTTTGCTCGTCCATCTTCATTAAATGGAAATTCACGAGCTGGTAATAACCTTACCTCATCTACTGGATAAATACTTCTTTGCGTATCAACATCAAATGTTTTAATAGTTTCTATTTCATTATCTAGTCTATCAATACGGTAAGGTAATGAACTACCCATTGGAAATAAATCAATTAATCCACCTCGTACACTGTATTCTCCTGGAGAAATTACTTGGCTTACATGGGTATAACCAGCTAGCGTCATTTGACTAAGAAATAGCTTTAAATCAAATATTTCTCCACGTTTAATGAAAAATGTATATGCTGCAAGGTATTCACGAGGGGGCATACGATAAAGTGCTGTTGTGACAGGAACAATCAATATGTCACATAAGTTACGCATGATTTGATAAAAAGTAGCAAGCCGTTCTGAAATTAGGTCAGGATGGGGAGAAATATTATCATATGGAAGTGTTTCCCAATCAGGTAGAAAATGAATCTTCAAACTAGGAGCAAAGAAAGGAATTTCCCTCAATAATCTGTGGGATTCTAATGCGTTTGCACAAATAATGACAATGGGTTTCTCTTGTTGTGCTATTTTTGCAAGAACGTAGGAGTCACCAGAACCATAAAAATTAGAATATTTAGAGATTGAACCCGATTTAGGAGGATTAAACGTAAATTGCATCTGAATACATACTAAAAATTGTTAATACAAGAAACTTATATCCCAGTGGAATCTAAACGAACATTTATTTAAATTATATTAAAACCCTAGATCTTAATATAAGAAAATAGCCCCTTTCCCTAGGATAGTCATTATACTGGTTTCCAATGATCTAATATAAGTTGTAAGCTTTCATTACCACTATATTCATTCACATTAAGGCGATAAACTGCATCAATCTCTTCTGGTAAAGAACCTTGATAAAAGAACAACATAGATTCATACAAATGAATTGAATTCTCTCCTGTGCCAGGTTTAATCTTTCTCAACTTTAATTTTAGATGCTTCCCCCCTACTATATATTGATGCTTTACTTTAAAACGAGAATTAAATATAGGATAAGGAAATCCCTGCCCCCATACCTGCCCTGCAAAATTATGAGCCAACTCTATATTAATTTCTGATTCATTCAAATCACCATCTGTTTCAATGATACGTAATAGGTCCCTAGAAGTGAGCAGAATTTGTGATGTTTTCTCAAAAGCATCCTTAAATTTATCAAAATTATCCTGATATATAGTTAGACCTGCAGCGGCCGCATGTCCACCGAATTTTAATAATAAACTAGGGTTGCTTTTTGAAACTGCATCTAATGCATCACGGAGGTGAAAACCAGGAATAGATCTCCCAGATCCCTTAATTTCATTATTATTCCCGGGAGAAAATATAATTACAGGCCTGTGAAATTTATCCTTAATACGCGATGCAAGAATACCAATTACACCCTGATGCCAAGAAGAATCATATAAAACAATGCTGTATGGAAGCCTATTTTCCTTAGTAAAATAAGAGGAAGTAAAGATTTGTTTTATCAATAACTCTGCACTATCCTGCATATTAATTTCTATTGCTCTACGCTGAGAATTTAGTTCATCAAGCTTTTGAGATAACCTCATGGCATGCGTCTCATTATCAGTAATAAGGCATTCAATACCAATTGACATATCATCAAGTCTCCCAGCTGCATTTAGTCTTGGTCCCAAAATAAACCCTAACTCAGAAGTTGATGCACTTTGAATATTTTTCCCCACAATTTTAAATAAAGATTTCACACCAGCACAGCTACGTCCATTTCGAATACGATATAATCCTTGTTGCACTAAAATTCGATTATTCATATCTAGCTTCACCACATCACCAATGGTTCCCAAAGCTACTAGATCTAGTAAATTAGCAAGATTAGGCTCTTTATCAGAAAGGAATCTACCGCGAGACCGGAACTCAGCACGTAATGCAAGCATTAAATAAAACATTACTCCCACGCCAGCTATATTTTTACTAGGAAAATCACATCCAAGCTGATTAGGGTTTACTATTGAAGTTGCATTAGGTAGCTTATCTCCAGGCAAATGATGATCCGTAATAAATACTTGTATACCAATACGATTAGCCTCTTCCACACCTTCTATACTAGCAATCCCATTATCAACAGTAATAAGTATATCAGGCCGAGTTCCCTCATTTAGATTAGCAGCTAATCGCACAATCTCTGGAGTCAGACCATAACCATGTTCAAAGCGATTTGGTACCAAATAATTTACTATTGCACCAAATTTCCTCAATCCACGAATCCCTACTGCACATGCTGTTGCTCCATCTACATCATAATCGGCTACAATCAATATATGCTTGCTAGAAACTATTGCATCTGCAAGAAGTGCAGCCATTTCTGATATATTCTTCAAATGCCAAAATGGAATTAATTGCGACAGATCTTTAGTAATCTCTCTGGGCTCCCTAATACCTCGTGCAGCATAAACACGGGCCAGAACAGGATGAATCCCATAACTGATTAGCGTCTCTAAGGAATCAGAAGTATAACTTCTAGTAACAATATTTGCCATTTGGATGAATAATTCAGTTTCTATTCTCTAAAACTAAAAACTAAGATTAAAAACATTTAAATTCAATAGCAAAGAATCTATTTGAAAGTAGAATTATACTATATAAGTATAATACAGAATGCCAAATATATTAATTGTCTATATAAGCTGGAAATGATTTCCTAATTCGCCAGAATTTATAAAGATTATTCTTTGTTATAAAAAAATTCCTAGCAACACCATCCCTTATAGTTGTTATAGTTAATTGGTTTATAATATTTTTTTTAAGCATGCCAAGTGCTGGTATAAACCAATTCTTTTCTAACCCTTTAAGACTCTCACGCCAGCCATAGACATCTCCATATTGAGATTTTCCATATAAAGAATCTAAAAAAATAAGCTGCCTATGAGATTTATTTAAATGAGGCCAGTTCTCCATATTATGAGGAAGTTCCATAAGGTTTACGCCGCTGGCCGTAACTAAAGAATTTAGAAAAATATCATTACTCCATATATATTTATAAGGAGAAACCACGGATTTAGGGGTTATGCCACCTCCCCAGAACCAAATACCATTTAATGGTAAGTCTCCACGTGCTTCTCGCACCTGATTAAGAGGGTGTTCATGCAATAACATTTGAATCTCATTTAATATCCCCTTCCAAAACATTTCTTCAGGACCGTATGGAAAATAGTCATTAATATTCTTTGCAATAACATCACTTAATATATGAGTATGAATAAGAGGTGTTTTTTTCAAACATAAATACCAACGATCAGAACATAAAGGAAAAATTGAAATTAATTCTTTCTTATTATTATCTCCATATTTTGAAAATATACTATCTTCAGAAAAATACTTATTAATGACTTCAACAAACTGATAAGCTTCTTCTAAAGAAATATTAAACGTACGACTATCAGCCAATAATACCTGGTCATGCTCAACTCTTAGATGCACTGGGTCAGCCCTTAACCAATACCCTTCAATAGTATCTATGTCTACTGTTTTATCTGTTAATAATGTAAGAGGTGCTATGGGTAGGTCTTGTTGCTTTCTTACACTGAAGGTTCCACACAACCAGTCTTCTACTCCTTTTGATTCAGATCTACTCTGTAAACTCTTTGCAAGAATATCCTCAATTGCAGGTAAAGATAAGCCTTGGTATATTTCAAGTAATTTAGAGTCTGGCCAAAATAAATTTGGAATTAAAAAATGTAAGTTCATGTAAAAACAGTACTAGAGACTATTATTTCAAAATAAAAATAATTTATGAGAGGTTCCTTATATTTTATACAAAATCCTATTTTTTATTCTTTAACTACCTGCTATAGTCATTCTGTCAACTAATAAAGATCCACATTGTTTAGAACCATGGATTACTACATCATTTCCTATTGCTGAGATATTACCTAACATATCCTTCAAATTTCCAGCTATAGTAATCTCTTCAACTGGATAGCATATTTCTCCATTTTCTACCCAATACCCTGCTGCACCACGAGAATAATCACCTGTAACCGGATTCACCCCTTGGCCAAGTAGTTCAGTCACTAATAATCCTTTATCCATTTTCTTAATCATTTCAGAAAAATCTAAAAGATTACCATTATTTACTGTTATATTATGATTACCACCTGCATTTCCAGAAGTACATAATCCAAGTTTGCGTGATGAATAACTACTAAGAAAATACCCTTGTACTATTCCATTATCAATAATTTTCCGATCATTTGTTGCAACACCCTCATCATCAAATGCACTACTTGCTAGTCCTTTCTTTATATGGGGTAGCTCATAAATTTGTATATCTGGAGAAAAAATTTGTGTGCCTATGCTATCTAAAAGAAAAGATGATTTCCGATAAAGATTAGCACCACTTATAGCGCTAATAAAATGTCCTATCAATCCTGAAGCTATAGGAGCCTCAAATAAAACTGAGGCTTCACAAGTACCTATTTTTCTCGCACCTAAACGTGCAGTACTTCTCATACCTGCCCTTTTACCAACATGCGAAGCTGATTCCAGATCATCTGCGTCTCTTGCCACACTGTACCAATAATCACGTTGCATAGTATCATTTTGAGAAGCAATTACTGCACAGCTGATACTATGGCGAGATGTGGGATATCCAGCTATAAATCCAGAGCTATTAGCATAAATAAACTGCGATTCACTTAATGATATACCAGCACCTTCAGAATTAGTAACACGTTTATCTACACTAAAAGCATTTTCTTCACACATTTTAGCAAGCTGAATAGCCTCATCTATAGATAAGCTCCATGGATGATACAAATCAAGATCAGGAAACTTTTTAGCTAAGAAATTAGGCTCTGCTAATCCTGCATAATTATCCTCAGCTGTATGTTTAGCTATAGATAGCGCAGCAGTTACAGCATCATTTATCGCTTTTTTTGAAAAATCAGAAGTACTAACATGGCCACGCTTATGCCCTATATAAACTGTCACTGATAATCCTTTATCACGGTTATGTTCAATGGTATCAACCTCCCTCTTACGCACCGTAACATTTTGGCCAAACCCTTCTGATATCTCAGCTTCACAACTACTTGCACCAGCTCTTTTTGCACTAGCCAAAATATCATTTACTATCTGTTTAAGAGTATCAATCTCATAAGAAAAACTTGAAGAGTGCATAATAATATTGCCTATCAATATAATTTAAAAGAAGATAAATCCTATCAAAAAACTAATAATAATTCCTTTTTTTAACTATAATTTATTTATAGAAAAACCAATATAGGATATAAACACAAAGAACGATATGATAACAGTTTCTGATTCTCATAATAAATAAAAGATGCTGATGGACAATACTCAATCTAATAATCTAGAACAAGATACACTAAGCAAAACTAGGATGAAGAGAGAGATGCATGCTTTACAAAATATTGGTGAGCGATTAATTGAGCTTAATCGAAACCAATTAAAGGAATTTTGCTTGCCTGATACATTATTTGAGGCAATTATCCAAGCAAAAAAAATAAAAAAAAATGGAGCACGCCGCCGGCAGATACAATATATTGGCAAGCTAATGCGTGAAATTGAAATAAATAGAATCAAAGAAAAACTAGCTACCTGGGATGGAATATCTAATCAACACACTGCATGGATATATAATCTAGAACGTTGGAGAAAAAATTTATTAAAAGACAGAAATGCGTTTACTGAATTTGCACTGCAATATCCAGAAGCCAACCTACAACGCATAAGAATACTTATAAGGAATACTCATAAAGAAATGAATTACGACAAACCATCAAAAAGTTTCCGCGCCTTATTTCATGAATTACAAATTAGCATCCCAAAAAATACGTATCAGAAAAATATGAATATAGATTAATACCAAAATATGGTCTAAGTTTTAATTTTAAATAAATGCATTCAGATATTTTACATTTATTACTCTCTTAAAAATTCTTATTATATTTATGTCTAATATATCAATTGATGCATTACCTAGTGTAGTAATTGAAACTGGTAACAAACCAACTCATTCTATTATATGGCTACATGGTATGGGCGCAAATGGGAATGATTTTGTTTCTATTGTACAAAAACTAAACCTTCAATCTGGTATAAAAACAAGATTCATATTCCCTCATGCACCTCTCCAACCAATTAGTATTAATAATGGGACTATGATGCGTGCATGGTACGATATATCTAGCTTAGATTTTAGTAATAATGAAGATATAGATGGAATACATACATCACAGCATATGATAGAAAATATAATCGATAAAGAAAAACAAAGTGGTATTAAACCAGAAAATATTGTGCTAGCGGGATTCTCTCAAGGAGGGGCAATAGCGCTCCATACTGGCTTGCGTCATCCTAATAAACTTGCTGGTATTTTGGTTTTATCAGGCTATCTTCCACTAGCAAATAGAATTGAATCTGACTCTCACCCTTCCAACCTATCTACCAATATTTTAATGGTACATGGTTATAATGACACAGTCGTTCCACCAAATATAGCCCTATTATCAAAGCAGAAATTACTTAAATTAGGCTATACTGTTAATTGGAATGCATATCAAATGGGACACTCAGTTTGTAATAATGAAATTAATGATATAAGTAACTGGCTAAACAAAATGCAATCCAATTAAGGCTAGAGTGTATCTATTAAATATGATTCCCTTAATAGGTTTATTGTTTTGATGGATCAGTTACAAATCCAATACGAATCATCCCAGACCTAGAAGCAATTGACATAACTTGCGCAACATGTTCATAAGGAACCTGGCCATCTGCACGTATATGTAATTCTGTGGTTGGATCTATTTTTACTGCTCCTAAAAAACGCTCCTCTAGCTGCACTAATGCTATTGGTTCACCATTCCAATATAGACTCTTATCATTTTTAATTCCAAGTTCAATATGTTCTGGTTTTGTAATATTTGGATTGCTTGAAGCCTTAGGCAAGTCAACCTTAACTGAATGTGTAAGTAATGGAGCAGTAATTATAAAAATTACCAGCAAAACTAACATGACATCAACCAGTGGCACAACATTAATCTCAGACATAGTCGACTGCTGGCCCCCATTACTGTCCATACTACCAAATGCCATTATTTGTCCCCTTCTACTGTAGATACAACATGTAATGGACGAATCTCTCCTGCAGAACTATTAGTTTTAGCACCAACTGCAATTAATGCGAAAAGGTCATGTGCAAATGAATCTAATCTAGCTAACCATAAACGATTGCGACGTACAAATGCGTTATATGCTAAAACAGCAGGAATTGCTACGGCTAGGCCCAGCGCTGTCATAATTAAGGCCTCTCCTACTGGCCCCGCCACTTTATCCAATGTGCCTTGCCCCGAAAGGCCAATCTGTACAAGTGCATGATAAATACCCCACACAGTTCCAAATAATCCTATATATGGTGCGGCAGAACCAGCAGAAGCAAGAACTGTAAGTCCATTCTCTACTCTTGTAGTTTCTTGATCAATACCATTTCTTAATACACGAGTTATAAATTCACTTGCACCGCCTGCTGCTTCTAATTTTTGAAGACCATGCTGCTCTGAATCAGCTGCAGCACCCAACGCTAACTGTGCAAGCTTTGCGAAAGCGTTATTAGTTGAATCATTATTTAAGGTAGTTCTGACTTCATCTAGCGAATCAGCATTCCAGAAACGTTTTAAAAAAACCTCCGTACGCCTTCCCTCTAAAATATTAGCGATACTTTTAGTAAGAATAAGGTACCAACTTGACACAGATAATAAAAGTAGCAATATAAGTACACTGATACCAACTTCATCAATCTGATTAAGAAAATTAGAATAACCTAGTCCATGTTCCATGATATTAATTCCCTTGTAATACAAAGTTAAAAGGTTGTAATGCAATGGCCCTTACAGGCTTACCGTTTCGTAAAGCTGGATTACAACGCCAAGTTTTTACCACAGCTAATGCTGCATCATCAAGGCGCTTATAAGTACTACTCTCAGCTACACTAGCTTCACTTACTCTACCTTTCTTATCTAATTCCACCCGTAATACTAATTTACCTTCCTCACCAAGCCTCCTAGAAAGTGCCGGATAAGATGGTGGAGATAACGTAGGGCATGTCACTGAGAGCTCAGTTAACAGAGTAACAGGAGCACTTGGTGCTGGTACTGGTGCTGTCTCAGGCACAGATGCTTCTACTTCTTCAACAACTTCTTCTGCTACAGATTCTTGTGGCTCTGACTTCCTTACTAATTTAATGTCAGGCTTAGGTGTTAACTTAGGCTTAGGTTTTGGCTTTAGCTTAGGTTTTAGTTTTGGTTTTGGTTTTGGTTTAAGCTTTGGCTTTGGAGGAAGTAATGGTGTATCAACTTTATGTACTTCCTCCATTTTTTGCTTCGTTACAAAACTTACATTAATCTTAGAAAGTTTTACAGGAGTAATATTAATCCTCTGGTTCCATAACACATAAAAAAGTGCCCCATGCAACGCTAATACAAATAGTATTCCTGGCAAAGAAACACGATTATGCTTAGCTAGCATTATTAATGACGCTTTAATTCTAGCTTATTATCAGCTAACCATTTCTCAACAAACTCCTGATCAACTAAACCTGTTTTAACAATACGCTCATGTGCTTTATTATAAAAATGTGTCCTTGGTACTTCTCCATACCAGCGCCTATCTATTTCAAAACGCAATCTCTCTGGCATAGGACTTGCAAAAACCCACTGCTCTATTTTAGAAATTCCATAATTTTCTACTCTAGAAGAAAGTTGTGGCACATCATCCAACGTGTCTGTAGCTACTAAAACAATATCTAATTCTTCTTTGTATTTTTTTTTAAGATTACTTAGCATTTCTAACTCAGTCGGACAATATTGGCAATCTAAGTTCCAAAAAACAAGTATAAAAGGTCTACCTTCTCGAGCAGATAGAATCTTATCCATGCTACCTGTGGTAAAAGAATGTATATTTTCTGCTGAGTTAGCAATAGACGCAGAAACCAGAAATAATAATACAAATAAATACTTTCTCACTAGTTTAATCCTAATATTAATAGCATCACTTACAGTTATATAATTACATATAACGTATAGTTAATTATTGAATATAACAGGTAGTTATAATTTAAAAAATGCGGCAAATTGTCACGCACTAACTGATAACACTAATTACCTAGCTCAAAACTATAATCTTAATCCTATATTACTTGCTAAATTTTGAATGTTGTAAATCTAACTAAGAATCAATCTCATCTAATTCTATAAGTTTAACACTTTATTCGCATCTATACATAAAGAATACAAAATGGATCATATAGAATATATCTAAGTACAAGTAAGATATTGTTATAATTACTATATTAATAATAATTAACCAAGATAACTGCAGAAATAAAATAGATCTAGTATAAACCCCCTTTTTTAATTTTCTTTTAAATTAGACTCTATAAACCAAATGCTAGAGAATTAGTGAGTCAAATAAATATCAAGAATTGGCAGATGGAAATCTTTTTAGTATAGTAAAAGAATGCATAACATAGGTATATTATTTCTGAAAAATAGCATACTGCTTTAAGTTATCTAAAAGATTAATAGATTCAATATATGATTAGACTCTTAATAATATTGTCCCACCTGATTTTTTCACAATTAATTTACGCACAATCTGAATCTAATTTGACTTGGATAAAGCTAAATCCCCAAGAAAAAAAAGTTCTTATCCCGCTTGCAAAATATTGGGGTGCAATGGATCCGATAAAAAAACAAAAATGGGTTACTATAGCTAAACGCTATCCTAATATGACTTTATTGGAAAGACAACGCATACAAAAAGACATTCGTAATTTTATCTCACTTAATCCAAGCCTAAAAAAGAAAATAAAGAGAAAGTATAAAGAAATAAGTGATATATCACCAGAAAAGACTATTAAACTTAAAAAAAAATGGAAAAAATATAAAGGCTCATCTAAGTTCAAAATAAAGAATTTGAAATAATTTTATGTTTCTTACTTAAATAACCTGCATTTATCTATTACCTTAAAATAACAGGTAGTGTATTCTGCTCATAAATAAAAATAGCATACAGATGCCTCACCCTAAAAAAATCAAAACTATAACGCCTGGATTCTGGCGTCGCATAATATGCATGATCTATGAATTCTTACTCTTAATCGCAGTACTATTTATTGCGGGATTCATATTTCATTTTGTATACCACGATACAGAGTCGCCATATTTTAGGCCTATTTTCCAATGTTATTTATTAAGTATAGCTGGCATATATCTAATCTGGTTTTGGACTCATGGTGGGCAAACTTTAGCAATGCAAACATGGAGAATGAAAATAATTAGTTCTAATGGAGATAGTGTCAGCAAATGGCAGGCAATTGTTCGCTATTTCTTAGCAGTAGCTAGTATACCGATATTTGGATGTGGTTTATTCTGGGCATTATTCGATCGTGAAGGTCAATTTTTATATGACAGACTGGCTGGTACTAAAATCATAACCACAACCTAATTTATCTAGAATAAAAAAGTGACAATACAAAAAATATAATATTTTATCTAAATCAAACTAATTTAAAGAATTAATAATCTACACTTAACTAGTGCCACCCACAGTCAGTCTATCTATTTTTAAAGTTGGCTGCCCTACACCTACTGGAACACTCTGGCCGTCTTTACCACAAGTACCCACACCTGGATCTAAAGACATGTCATCTCCTATCATAACAACCTTCTTAAGAACATCTGGGCCATTCCCAATAAGAGTAGCTCCTTTTACTGGATAAGAAATTTTACCGTTTTCTATCATATACGCTTCTGCAGCAGAAAAAACAAATTTTCCACTTGTAATATCTACTTGCCCCCCTCCAAAATTCACTGCATATAAACCATGCTTAACTGATGAAATAATATCTTTAGGGCTATCTGTACCATTAAGCATATATGTATTTGTCATTCGCGGCATGGGGATATGTGCAAAGGACTCTCTCCTACCATTACCAGTTAATGATGCGTTCATTAGACGCGCATTTAAACTATCTTGCAAATACCCTTTTAGAACCCCATTTTCAATTAATGTAGTGCATTTAGTTGGATTACCTTCATCATCAATATTTAATGATCCTCTTCTCCCAGTGATCGTGCCATCATCTACAACAGTTACACCATTTGCTGCAACACGTTCACCAATTCTCCCAGAAAAAGCAGAGCTTCCCTTTCGATTGAAGTCAGCCTCCAATCCATGGCCTATAGCTTCATGTAATAAAATTCCTGGCCAACCATGACCTAATACTACTGTCATAGCACCAGCTGGGGCAGGTTCTGCATTCAAATTTACTAGTGCTTGGTGTACTGCCTTTTCCGCATAACCATGTAATACTTCATCAGTAAAATAATCATAATCAAATCGACCACCACCACCTGCCACACCTTGTTCACGAAGTCCTCTATCTTCAACGATCACCTGCAATGAAATACGCACTAATGGCCTTACATCTGCAGCTAATACCCCATCACTTCGTGCAACTAGTATTACTTCATGTTCTCCGGCAAGAGAAACTATTACTTGGATTACACGACTATCAATTGATCGAGCATATCCTTCCAATTTTTCAAGTAACTCTACTTTTTCTGAATCCTTAAGAGAAGAAATTGGATCAGTAGGCATATATAGCTCTTTTCTAATATTGCGCTTTACAACCTGAACTGATTGCATCTTCCCCTGGCGTGCAATAGCTCGTGTAGCGTGCGCTGCTGAAATAAGTGCAGGCATACTAATATCATCAGAATATGCAAATGCAGTTTTATCTCCACTTAGCGCCCTTACACCAACCCCCTGATCAATATTAAAACTTCCTGATTTTACAATACCCTCCTCTAGAACCCAGCCTTCGGTCCGACTATACTGAAAATATAAATCAGCATAATCTATCTGATGTGTAAGCATTTGCCCAAAAACCTTCTGTAATCTATCTATGTCAATATCATAAGGCACTAACAAACATCGATCAGCCATACTAAAAAGATCTAATGTTCCAAGAGGGGGATCTATAATTTTATTATTTGGATTCATTTTTTCTCTGCAAGTAAAGAAAAGAAGGTAATATTTATAACATTCATTAATTCTAGCAGGAATGCAAAGTCCTATGTTTTAGTGCTGGTAGGATATTCCGTAAATTTTTCTGATGATTGTGATTTAAATCTGCCACAACCACACCAGGACCCTCTGGCAAATGATCTATTATTGTTCCCCATGGATCAACAATCATACTTCTACCATAAGTATTACGCCCATTAATATGACGACCACTCTGTGCAGGTGAAACTATATATGCCAAATTTTCTATAGCACGAGCACGAATTAAAGTCTCCCAATGAGCCTTCCCAGTAGTTAATGTAAAAGCTGATGGTGCAAGAATTATATCCACTGCTCCCATTGAACGATAAAGTTCTGGGAAACGTAAGTCATAACATATAGAAAGACCAATACGACCAAATGGAGACTCTACTGTAACTACTTTATTTCCAGCCTCAATTATTTTACTTTCAGAGTAATGTTCTTCATTAAAATTAAAATTAAACAGATGTATTTTATCGTAACGAGCAACTTGCTTACCATGGTCATCATATACCAGACAACTATTCCTCATCTTATCAGGCTGATTAGAGGCTAATGGAACCGAGCCAACAAGCCATATAGCAAGTGATTTAGCAGTTTTACTTAAAAACTCCTGTATTGGCCCATGACCTTCTTCTTCCCGCACTGAAACCTTATCAACATCTTTCATACCCATAATACAAAAATACTCTGGAAGAACTACTAATTTTGCTCCTTTTATTACAGCTAAATTTATTAATCTTTCAGCTTCTTTCAGATTTACAGAAATTTCTGCACCCGCTGTCATTTGTATTGCCGCCATGCAAGTATTTTCTTGAGTGTTAGCACTAGAATCAGATGTAGTATATATTGAATTATTCGACATGAGTTTTAAAAAAATTTAGATTTACTATTCTTTATTACTAATATTTAATGCAATCTTTTTACAATAGGGTCTTTCCATGGACCTGTTATATTATATTCATGCGGCTTAATTGAACCCTTTTTCGCTTTATTGACAATTAATGTTGCTATATCAACCACAGGAGCTGCCAATCCTAATGAAGGATTAACTAAAAAGTGTAGCGCATAAGTTTCAGAGAATAAATCTATTTCCCCATCCACTTTTACAGTAGCAGCAGGTCCTTTAATCTTAATTCTCTCTGTACTCATTATACCGTCAATAATCTCAGCGCTCCCTGAAACTTTGTCAAAACCAAAACCATCAGCATATACATCCCTAAAATCTAAAATTACTCTTCGTGGTAAAGCACCCAAATCAAAAATACCAAATAATTTCCCAATACCCAATTCAAATTTAGGAAATTGACCATCCTTCATTTCTAAATTAATTTTTCCAGACAACGTTTTGTAATTAATTTTTTGGGGGCCGCCTAGCCATGATAAATTTCCAAAAATCTCACCTTTACCACGTTTAATTCTGTCTGAATAACCAAGGCGTGTTAAAAGTTTATTAAGATCACTTGCACTCAGATTTATATTCATATCCATACGTGGAGCAATAGAATAATTTCTCCATATACCATCTGCTGTAAATAAACTATCTGGGGTAGTTATATGTAACTCATCGATAACCCATCCTTTCTTTGTTTGCTGCGCAGTTATCCCAAGCTTCCCAAGATCATTCCCATTAACAAAAAATTTATCAGACGATATATCAATTGCCGGAAAATCCTTAACAGAATTTTTCTCTCTAGATACTGGAGAATATATATGATAAGAAGAAGGCACAGCCAACCTCTTAAATTTGCCAATTATCTTTTCTTTGCTTCTTAAATCCCAGTTAATTTTTCCAGAGACCTCTTTACTTAAAATATCAAATTCCCATTCCCCATTATCAAATATAGCAATTAAAGACAAATCATTAAAACGCTTACCAAATAAATCTAATTCTCCAATAGATACATCAATTTTAGATAAACCAAAATCAACTCTATTTTTGTTACTAATTTCTTTAGAAGAATTAAATTCATCTAGTAAATTATTCCATTTATCCAACTGAAACTTTGAAATAGTCCCAGCTAAAAGCATACCAGAAGCTGGTAATTGGGAAGAATCTGACCCCAAATTAATTAAACCATTTTCTACATAATAATCACCTGATTTATCTGGGGATAAATTAATTTCTGCTGCCACTTCCTGCCCATAATTTATTTTAAAATTACTATGATTTAAATCGGACATAATATTTACTAATCTAAATATAGTTGAATCATTTTCTTTTTTAGAAAAAGGCCATGGAAAATCTAAGGAAACACCCTCCAACGAAGACTCAATAAGAATTATTGGCCTTATTTTCTTAGCATTATTTTCTATCTTAATAGAGCCATTCCAAGCAGCACTTCCACTAACATATTTATTCCAAAAATTATCCTCTTCCTGATTAAATAAATGCATATTGTCAAGATCTATTTCCCCTGATGCTATTAAATTTACCCCATTATTTTCCGAAACAGTAGAATTAATAGTTACCATGCCGCCCAATATTTGAGCTGTTATTTCTTCAATTTCAATAGTGGATTCCGTAAAATTTAAAATTCCATTTATTTTCTCTAAATTAGGTATATTTGAACCCAAATCAACTGTATTATTTTTAAAAAAATAACTGCCAGACACTTTGATGCCGCCAGAATATGGTAACGGAATAGATAGGTCTATTAGTAATTCTCCATTACCAGTAATATCAAATCTATCAATCTCATCAGGAGTAAAGGTATCAATTATATTTTCTGCAGATAATTTTATAAATTTTTTAGTAAGACCTGATGCAGCCCCTTTAATTAATACATTAGTATCAGAACCAAATCTATTAGCCACCTGTATTTTAATGTTGCCACTAATGCCCTTTATTTCAGGAGATGACATAGAATTATGTATACCAATATTATTAAATTTTCCTTTTACATTTAAGTTTACTGGGTCTGACCATAGACCATCCCATTTAGCCTGTATACTATAAATATCGCCATATGGTAATAATTTATTAAATTGGTTACGTATAGATTTTTCTATTGGAATATATCTAACCGTCTTTCCCCAGGTTTCAAGATCTAATTTCTTAATACTTAATTTTCCTATTTTTCTTCCCTTATCATGCGTCATAATATCTTGCATTATAAAATCAACAGGCACTAATATACTTTCCCCACGAATTGAAGCTTCTAGTTGATTCGCATATAATTCGAAACCATTACCTATCTCACTATTTATTCTTTTCCACCCTATCCTTCCTCTAAGAAATAAAAGGTCTAACTCTGGTAGTTCATGTGCAAAACGTGTCTTAACATTCTTTAATAAAATATCTGAAGTTAGATGTTTTATACCCCTGTCATCAAAATTTAACCAAATTCTAATTGCCCCAACACCACGATTAATTTCAGTGTTCTCTATGACTGGAAACCAGGATTGCCAAGCAGCAATATCTGCATAATCCAATTTAACAAGCAAGTTCCCATCCCATTGTTCCAATATATTCAATTGCTTTCCTACAAAATCTCCACGGATATCAATAGGCGAAGCAATTTTAGCAGGAGGTATAGCATGCAGACTAAATCGATGCCGATTAACATTATAGTTTTCTAAATACAGGCTAACTGATTCTAACTCTAATAATGGTGCCCCACGCTTCTCATCTTTCCAGGAAATATTTGCATTTACAACATCAACTTGCTTCTGACTAAGGAGCCAATCTAAAAAACTACTATGACTTATAACCGGATCTCTAATGAGAGCAATTCCAGCTACATGTAACAAACCTTTAGAGTCACGGTATACAGTAAGGTCTGGCTTATCAATCTTAATTTTAAGGAAACGCAGCTCACCAGAAAGAAATGAGTCCCAGGATGGAATAGTCTCTAACCTATTCAGGATTAATGCAGGCTTATCTTCTTTATCATGTACATAAACTTTTCGTAATATTAAATGTGGGTGTAAACCATCCCAGGTTGCACTAATTGACCCTATAGTCACCCGTTGGCCAGCTGCCTGAGTAATAGCAGTAGCAATACTGTTTTTATAATTTTCTATATCAGGTAATAACCAATATCGTAATATTAGATGGAATATTCCAAAGAAAACAACTAAAAAAAGCAGAAACATCACTAGAGAACGGAATAAAAATCCGCTACGGTGTACTAAAGGTAAAATTGCAGACAAATTCAATTAATTGTTCCAGTTTTGCTAACATAAGGGTACGCTCTAAATAATAAGATAGAAAGTACCATAATATTTTTCAGGACTGACATGATTAATGAAAGATAACTAAACCTAAAATCAAATACGAAATTATTTCTTTAAAGTCTTAAAATAAACTATTTAGTACTATTTATTGTAACTCCGAATCCTTGACAATGCATCCAACTAACCATTCTACTGTAGATAAAATTCGTTGTAGCCTTTCTTTTAGCCGCTATGCACAACGTTTATTAGAAAATGAGCCGAATTTATGGACAGCACTTTTAAATAATATACAAGAGCCTTTTTATAAAAAAAGAATGGAAAACTATCTAAATAGTTCTTCATTCTCTATTACTGACAAAAATACTCTTAATAGTGCACTCAGAAATTTACGCAAACTAGTAATGCTTCACCTATTAGCAAGGGATCTTAATGGCTTAGCTGATCTATCTGAAGTTATGAAATGCATGACAAACCTAGCAGAAACCACTATTTGTTTTTCACTAAAATATCACTATTCTTGGCTTGTACAACCTAAATATTATGGTTTTCCTAAAGGCAATATATCTGGAAAAAATCAGGAAATGTTGGTAATCGCAATGGGGAAACTAGGAGGAAGTGAACTTAATGTATCATCAGATGTCGATCTTATTTTCGTCTATCCAGAAGATGGCATAACTAATGGTCAGCATTCTATTTCCAATAATGAGTTTTTCAGTCGCCTTGGACGAGCATTAATTTCAAGCCTTAATGATATCACCTCTGATGGATATGTTTTCCGTGTAGATATGCGTCTCCGACCATATGGTAAAAGCGGTCCTTTAGTAATGAGTTTTGCTATGCTCGAAGAATACTTTGTTACTCAGGGTAGGGAGTGGGAACGATATGCCTGGATAAAGAGTAGAACATTAGCAGGAACAGATAAAGCCAAATTAGCTCTTTTAGAAAAAATAATACAGCCATTCGTATTCCGGAAATATTTGGACTTTGGAGCCTTTGAATCAATGCGAGAAATGCATTCACAAATCCAGCAAGAAGTCAGTCGTCGAGATACATGTGATGATATTAAAATTGGCTCAGGTGGTATTCGTGAAATCGAATTCATAGCACAAGTATTTCAATTAATACATGGTGGCCGTGACCCAAAATTACGTATACGCCCAACAATCGATGTTTTAAACTATTTATACAAAAAGAATAAACTCTCAAAAGAATTAAAAATAAAACTTACAGATGCCTATATTTTCTTACGAAATCTTGAACATCGCCTACAATATCTAGATGATCAGCAAACTCATATATTACCAAATTGTTCAACAGACCAGGATCTAATTGCTTCGGCAATGAACTTTACAAGCTATACAGATTTTCTACAGAAACTTAATACTCATAGAACCAATGTCACTAAATATTTTGAAGAAGTATTTATTAGCCCAAATAAATCAGCATCCCATAATGCATTTACATGGCTATGGAATGAGCAAGCTGAGAATAAGAATGATACAGTAGCTACTATTTCACAATTAAAGAATATGGGGTTTTCCAACCCAAATGAAATTCTTATCGATCTACAAAAATTCCGCAATAGTTCTCGCTACAAACAGCTACTAAGTTCTAGTAAGAAAAGAATCAATGTTTTAATTCCTATCCTTATTGAGGCCTCTGCTAAACTCTCACCAACTGACACCACCCTTAAACGTATTTTACAATTCCTTGAAAGTATTAGCGGAAGAGCATCTTATCTCTCATTACTTCTGGAGAATCCTCAAATCCTAGAACGAATTACTAAATTAATTAGTGTTAGTCAATGGGCCTGTGAATACTTAATGCAACATCCGATTCTTCTGGATGAATTACTTAGAGACACCAATCTAGAGAATGAAATTGACTGGAGTGTATCTAAAAAAGAATTACTACAGCTACTTAAAAATGTTAATAATGAAAATGGAATAGAGCATCAGATGGATATTCTGTCACACTTCCATCATGCAAAAATATTCCAATTACTTTCAAGAGATCTAGAAGGATTACTATCGCTTGAAACATTAAGTGATCATCTAACTAACCTTGCTGACTTGATACTTAATACTGTTTTACATTTAGCTTGGTCAGAATTAACAAAGAAATATAAAGGGAACCCTGTCTTTGCAATTATTGGTTATGGAAAATTAGGTGGAAAAGAGCTGGGCTATGCATCTGATCTTGACATTATTTTCCTATATAACGACTCTGATCCAGATGCATCAAATATTTACGCGAAATTAAGTAAACGAATTAATTCCTTGCTTACTAGCTATACTTCATCGGGACTATTATATAAAACAGATCTACGGTTACGACCAAATGGTATAAGTGGCCTACTTGTCAGCTCTGTAGAAGCTTTTAAAGAGTATCAAAAAAAACATGCTTGGGTATGGGAGCACCAAGCATTAACTCGAGCACGTTTTGTTGCAGGAGACCCCTGTGTAGGAGAAGATTTTGATCGTATCCGGGAAGAAGTGCTATGCCAACAACGTAATCTAGAAGGATTGAGAAATAAGATAATTTTTATGCGACAAAAAATGTTAGATAGCCACCCTAACACAACAGAATTGTTTGATATCAAACATGACCGAGGAGGAATTATTGATGTTGAATTTATAGTGCAGTATATGGTACTCGGCTACTCAAATAGGCACTCTGATCTTACAAAAAATATTGGAAATATTGGTTTACTTAAGCTTTCTGGAGAACTTGGTCTCATTCCCAAATCAGATGCTCAGGATGTAATAAAAGCTTATAGGGAATTTAGACATATACAACATCGACTAAGATTAAATATTGGTTCAGGCCAGTCAAATGATCAGGTGAAAATCAATAAACCACAACAATTTGCTAGAATTAAGATAGGGTATCTAAAAAAATATCGTAAATCAGTACTCCAACTATGGGAAAAAACGCTGAATAAATAGCCACCTACTAATAACAGGAATCTTATTCCTTTAGTTCAGAACGTGCAAAAAATATATTAATACTTCCTTATCTTATTAATCAGATATATTTCATATATCTGTAAGTATTATAATATCAGCCTAAATTTCCTCAATGTTAGTATAATTAATATTATGACACTGTTATAAGCTATTAATAGTAGATAAAAATTTTATTCTATAAATTATCTATGCTTTGGTTCCTTTATAAGAAATGAATTAATGAGTTAAAATGTGTGTTTCAAATAAATTTTGGAGAATTTGATGTCAATGGCCGACAGAGATGGCATTATTTGGAGTGATGGAGAAATAATTCCATGGCGTGATGCCACGACACACGTTCTTACTCATACCCTACACTATGGCATGGGGGTATTTGAAGGTCTACGTGCCTATCAAACCAACCAAGGTACAGCTATTTTCCGCCTTTCTGAGCATACTGAAAGATTATTCAATTCGGCCCATATTTTTATGATGAAAATACCATATGATAAGGCCACAATAATGAATGCTCAGATCGAAGTGGTGAAACAAAACAAACTAAAATCATGCTACATTCGCCCCATTGTCTTCTATGGATCAGAAGATATGGGAATTTCTGCAAAGAAACTTTCAGTTCATGTAGCTATCTCTGCTTGGCCATGGGGTACATATCTTGGAGCAGATAGCCTTGAAAAAGGCATTAAAGTTAAAACCTCTTCCTATTCACGCCACCATGTCAATGTCAATATGTGCCGAGCTAAATCAGTTACTACTTATGCTAATTCTATGCTTGCTCATCAAGAAGTGACACTTGATGGCTATGATGAAGCACTATTACTAGATGTAAATGGCTATGTAGCAGAAGGATCAGGTGAAAATATTTTTATAGTCAAACATAATAAACTATTTACCCCTGATATGACATCTTGTCTAGAAGGAATTACCCGTGCCTCTATCATTGAACTTGCTGAAGAACTAGATATCCCAATTATAGAAAAACGAATCACCCGAGACGAGGTTTATTGTGCAGATGAAGCATTTTTTACTGGTACTGCTGCAGAGGTAACCCCAATTCGTGAACTTGATAATCGTATTATTGGTAATGGTGGACGTGGCCCAATTACTACAAAGCTGCAAACTATGTTTTTTGACTCTGTAAAAGGAGAATCAAATAATCATATGAACTGGCTAACATATATTTAAATAAGCTAAATGGACAAATTATGCAGAACCATAATAAGCAACGCAGGATAGGAATCTCAGAAAAGGATTTACCCCTACATTGCCCAATGCCGCCAATGAAAATATGGAATTCACATCCTCGAGTATTCTTACCATTAAATGATAATGGTGAGGCTTTATGCCCCTATTGCGGAACACTTTATTTCCTTGAAGACAATAAACTAACAGACCATTCATAGTCATTAATCTATCTTTAAATAGAAACCACATTAATCTCTAATTCTAAAAATTAGATAACACTACATTTAGAATCTCTATACCACTCTATTATGAATAAGCTTCCCCAAGAAATTTTCAAGGCTTACGATATAAGAGGTATTGTAGGCGAATCCTTAACTACTAATATCATTAAAATTATTGGCCATTCCATTGGGTCTGAAGCACGGAATCGTAACCTAACATCAATAGCAATAGGACGTGATGGTAGGGTTTCTGGGGCAGAGTTTTCATATTCCCTTGCAAAAGGGATACAAGCAAGTGGGATTAATGTAGTAGATGTAGGCATGGTCCCTACACCAATGCTTTATCTAGCAGCTCTCAAGCTATGTAATAGTTCTGGTGTAATGATCACTGGTAGCCATAATCCGCCAAATTACAATGGCCTAAAAATTATGTTGGATGGCGAAACATTAGCAGCTGAGTCAATACAAAATTTACGTATTCGTATTGAAAAAACAAATCTTATCCATGGTAAAGGTAATTATTGCAAACAGGATATAACCAAAACATATTTAGAATGCATTTCAAGCAGTATCAAATTAGAACGCCCAATGAAGATTATAGTGGACTGTGGGAATGGAATTGCTGGAGCTTATGCACCAGCACTTTATAGAAGGCTTGGATGTGAAGTAAAAGAAATATTCTGTGAGGTAGATGGAACCTTCCCTAATCACCATCCTGATCCTTCAGTTCCTGAAAATTTACATGATTTAATACATACACTTAATACACATGACGCAGAAATAGGACTTGCCTTTGATGGTGATGGTGATCGTTTAGGAGTGGTTACAAAGGATGGAAATATTATTTACCCAGACAGGCAGCTTATGTTATTTGCTGCTGACGTATTATCAAGAAACCCCGGAGGTAAAATTATTTTTGATGTTAAATGCACAAATAGACTAGATCCTTGGATCAAATACCATGGTGGTGAACCAATCATGTGCAGAACCGGCCACTCATTTATAAAAAGAAAACTAAAAGAAACAGGGGCTCTGTTAGCAGGTGAAATGAGTGGCCATATTTTCTTCAAAGAAAGGTGGCATGAATTTGATGATGGGTTATATGCCGGGGCTCGTTTGCTTGAGATAATTAGTAGAAAGAAAAATTCCAGTGCTATTTTAAATTCAATTCCTAATTCAATTAATACTCCAGAGCTACAAATAAAGCTTAGAGAGGGTGAGAACTATGCATTAATTTCACAACTCCAAGAATGTAGATACTTTGATAATGCAGAGAAAATCATAAAAATTGATGGAGTACGGGCAGAATATAAATATGGGTTTGGGCTTGCAAGATCTTCTAATACAACACCAGTAGTTGTACTTCGTTTTGAAGCTAATAATAAAGAATCATTAGACAAAATACAAAATGATTTCCGTAAGGCCATTCTACAAATAAGGCCTAATTTGAACTTGCCATTCTAGTACTCTAATAAAAGAATATTATTTACATGAATAGAATATATAAAATACACAATCCAGTAACTTTATATTTAGTTAATTAAAATAATAAATTATTAGCAAAGGATATAATTAAATGATAAAAGTATTATTTGTCTGTATGGGTAATATCTGCCGATCTCCTACAGCTGAAGCTGTATTTAGACATCAAACAAAAACTTCTCAATTAAAAAATTCAATTATCGTAGATTCTGCTGGAACACATAGTTATCATATTGGAGAACCATCAGATCAACGGGCACAGAAAATAGCGAAATTACATGGCTATGATATGAAAAATATACGTGCTCGCCAATTCAATACTAGTGATTTCATCTCTTTCCAGTATATTCTAGCAATGGATAAGCATAATTTTGATATGCTTGAGAAAATTTGCCCACCACAGTATAACCATAAACTAGAAATGTTAATGCAATATAGTAAAAATTACCCTGAATATGAAGAAGTACCTGATCCTTATTTTGGTGGACAACAAGGTTTTGAAGAAGTATTAAAATTAATAGAAGATGCAAGTACAGGACTACTTAAAAAGATAAATGACACACATAATAAGAGAAATGTACAGAAATATTAGTGGGATTAATATTGTGATTTAATAAAGAAATAATAACCTGCTTCCTTACTAATTGACTATATCAAATACCCTTTATTTATGGGTCTCAACCTGTATTAACGGTTCATTTTTTTCTATATGTTTCTTAATAGGCCTTCTCCTTCTCTTTTTTAATGATACTTTATTCTCTTCTATACCATCATTTGGACCTGGAATTATTAATTTTTCTTTTTTTGTCTCAATCATAACCAATTTATTGTCACTTAATTCTTCTGTAGAATCATTATTTAATGGTAGAGAATTCTTCTTTTTTATAGACTCAGAATCTGAAGATACTTTTAATTTATTCTTTTCTTTCCTAGGGGCAGAATTAGCAAGAGACACCTCTAGATCCATAGCATTCTTTTCTGACACTGATGACTCTTTTAAATCTGAAGAAACCTGAGAACCTATTTCATTATCTGCAAAAGAAATCTCTTTATTGATAGCCGCATCAGTTAGAGAAGCAGACCTAATATTCTTAGGTTCCTTTTGGGACTCTTTAGATAAGTCTACACTCGATCCATCTAAAGTATTTGATAAAGAACCTGTTTTATATTCTTTAACCTCTTCGCCCAACGGATTTATTATCAGTTTTTTATCGTAATCATTTACATTTTTATCGCGCGGTTTTCCCCCACGACGACGACGTGATCGTATACCTTCTTCTCTTTGAATCGATGTGCTCTCAGTTAAATTTTTTCCACTTTCAGTTGAAATTTTAGATTCCGGTCTGCCTCTGCCACCACGTGATCCGCGTGCCTGCCTTCTATTAGCTGGTTTCTCTGCGTGCATTCTTTTTTCATCTCGTAATAAATTCTGACCTGTGCCATTTCCTCCTAGAGTTGTTACACTTTCATTAGACCCTTTTGATAAATTATTTTTCTGTCCATTACTAACTCTCCTGAAATTACGTTCTCTTCCTTCACGATTTCTATATCCACGGTCTTGTCTCCTTGGCCTTTGTCTACTTTGTTTCCGCTCTTTTATTATTGACAACTCTTGTTTTTTTGGCCTGAACCAACTAAAAATTCTATCTAAAAATGAAGGTTTTTGTTGATTTGATCTCGGCTTTCCATTACGTATAGGTGCTGGCTGTGTAGGAGTAACACCTTTCACTGCTGCTTGCTGCCTAACAGGTTTCTTTTTCTGTGCTGATAATGATGACAATCTAACTTCATCAACAGGCTTTTCAACCATCTCATAACTTGTCTGTATTTCATTTGATTTTATATGATCATGTCGTAAACGATCTATATTGTAATTAGGAGTCTCTAAATGGACGCTTGGAATCAAAATAACATTTATTTTTAACCGAGCTTCAATGGCGTGTATTTCTGATCGCTTTTCATTTAATAAATATGTCGCAACATCTACTGGAACCTGCGCATGAAGTGCAGCTGTACCATCTTTCATTGCTTCTTCTTGAATAATTCTGAGAATATGAAGTGCAGAAGAATCAGCGCCACGTATATAACCAGTTCCTTGGCATCTTGGACAAGAAGCATCATTACTTTCACCTAATGAAGGACGTAAACGTTGGCGTGATAATTCTAATAACCCAAATCTTGAAATTTTTCCCACCTGCACTCTTGCACGATCATGACGTAATGCATTTAATAAGCAATTCTCAACTTCACGTTGATTACGTGAAACTTCCATATCAATAAAATCAATAACTACAAGCCCACCTAAATCACGTAATCGCAATTGACGTGCAATTTCTTCAGCAGCCTCTATATTAGTATTTAAAGCTGTTTGTTCAATATCTGAGCCATGCGTAGCCCGGGCAGAGTTCACATCAACTGATACTAATGCCTCAGTATGGTCAATGACTATTGCTCCCCCTGAAAGAAGTGTAACCTGTCTCGAATAAGCAGTTTCAATTTGATGTTCAATCTGAAAACGAGAGAATAGTGGCACATCATCACTATATAATTTAATACGGGCCACATTATCAGGCATAACATGACTCATGAACTGGTAAGCTTGCTCGTGTATATTTTCTGTATCAATTAGTATTTCACCAATCTCTTGATGAAAATAATCGCGTATAGCACGAGTAACAAGACTACTTTCTTTATATATTAAAAATGCCCCGCTTTGATTCTTAGAAGCATCTTCTATGGCATGCCATAATTTCAACAGATAGTTCAAGTCCCACTGCAATTCTTCTTCACTACGACCAATACCAGCTGTTCGCGCAATAATACTCATACGCGGAGGGATTTCTAACTGAGACATTATTTCACGTAATTCAGCACGTTCTTCTCCCTCAATACGACGGGAAACACCGCCTCCACGTGGATTATTAGGCATTAATACTAAGTGGCGTCCTGCTAATGAAATGAAAGTTGTTAGTGCTGCTCCCTTAGAACCTCGTTCATCCTTATCTACCTGAACTATAAGCTCTTGACCATCACTTAATACATCTTGAATTCGTGGGCGTTTAGTACTAGTATTTTCTTTAAAGTAAGATTTAGATATCTCTTTAAATGGAAGAAAGCCATGGCGCTCCCCACCATAATCAACAAATACAGCTTCAAGGCTAGGCTCAATTCGAGTAATAACTGCTTTATAAATATTACTTTTGTTATGTTCTTTTCCAACTGACTCAATATCTAAGTCAATTAATTTCTGACCATCCACAATGGCAACACGAAGCTCTTCTTGTTGCGTTGCATTGAATAACATGCGTTTCATTATTACATTTCTCCCGCGCGCTAATCACGGACGAGCAAGCCATACTATGGTAGAATCCAGTCTACTCTACCCATATAATGAGAATCTCTTATTAAATAATTTTGTTAAAATAAGACTACAGTTATAAATTTTCCATTCTCCAGCTTGTTACTAAAATTACTGCTTTTCAATTAAGCAGAATTTGAAATTCAGTGTCTGTCAGATTCTGATTTAGCCTAGCAAAGACATAGGTGCTACGTTTTTTGGCTCTAGAATCTGCGTTTGTTTTGAGCGCGCAATTAATTCGCTATCACTACTTTTATTGGTGAGCAACATTAACCAAGTTTTGGAGTCGGCTCTTGGCCGTGTTCTGTTAGAATCCTATCAACAGTGTAATTTTATATACCGGACAAAGGACTAACTTGAGCTCCAATCATAGAAGTATAGATAAAATTAAAGATTTAGGCAAAGAATTTCCTATAAGCAATGTACTCAAAGAGATTATTGGGGAAAATAGCCATGACCAGCGTATTGATAATTTCCTAATAAAGCACCTTAGAGGAGTTCCCAGAAGTCATATATACAGGTGCCTACGAAGCGGACAAGTGCGAATCAATGGTAAACGAATCAAGGCGGATTATCGGCTTCAGAAAGGAGACTTGATACGTATTCCGCCTATAATGAAAGAAAATGTGGAGCCAACAATTAAAATTCCTAACTCCAAATTCATGTCTTTTGATATTTTATTTCATGATGAATCTCTCTTAGTAATTAACAAACCTACTGGGGTGGCTGTACATGGTGGTAGTAACATTAGTTTTGGTGTCATAGAACAACTCCGTGCTCAACATCCTAACTGGAAATTCTTAGAATTAGTACATAGACTAGATAGGGATACGTCAGGATCACTTCTTCTAGCAAAAAAACGTGCAGCACTTATTGAAGTACATAGACAGATTCGTGAAAGAGAAATAAAAAAACACTATTTAGTTTTAGTGAAAGGAAAATGGCAAAACCAGAAACAAAATGTAAAATTACCATTAAATAAATATATTACAGCCTCGGGAGAGAAACGTGTAGCAGTAGCTATAAATAAAAATAATTTTTCTAAAAATATAATAGCCCATACAGTATTTACCTTGAAAAAAAATTGGAATAATTTTAGCTTACTAGAAGCTGAACTAATAACTGGAAGGACACATCAGATTCGTGTACATCTCTCATACCTAGGATTTCCAATTGCTGGTGATGATAAATATGGTGATTTCAAGCTTAACAAGGAACTAAGTAAAACTAATAAAAAAGGTCCTAAATTGAAACGTATGTTTTTGCATGCAAGCTCAGTTACATTTAGGCACCCTACTACCAATAAAATTTTATGCCTAGATGCACCATTAGCAAATGATTTACAGAAATTCTTGAATGATCTTGATACAGAAATCTAAAATATATAATAGATATACATTTAGAAATATAACATATTAATTTAATTAATATTATGAAAAAGAAAATTGATCTAATTGTATTTGACTGGGATGGGACATTAATAAATTCTGCAGATGCTATAGTATCTTCCATACAAGCAGCCGCACGTGACCTTAGGATAGCTGAGCCAACAAATATAAAAGCACGCTATGTTATTGGACTAGGGTTGCATGAGGCTTTAGGCCACCTATTTCCAGGCCTTACTTCACAAGAATTCTCATCATTATCTAAACGCTATCGATACCACTACCTAATGCAAGATAAAAAAATATCTCTTTACAAGGGAGTATCTGAAATTATTAGAGATTTGTATGCAAAGAATTTTCTATTAGCAGTTGCAACTGGTAAAAGTCGTGCTGGACTTAATCGCTCTTTTGAATTAACTGGATTAGGTAATTTTTTTCATGCAAGCCGCTGTGCTGATGAGACTTTCTCAAAGCCTCACCCAGCAATGTTATTGGAATTAATGGCCCAATTTAATGTTAAAGCTAGCCGGACTTTGATGATAGGTGACACGACTTATGATCTACAAATGGCAAGAAATGCAGGAGTCTCTAGAGTTGGTGTAACATATGGTGCACATTCAAAGAAAGATCTTAAAATTTTTAAACCACTAATCTGTATAGAAAATGTAAAAAAATTAGGTCTCTGGCTAAAAAAGAATATCTAACTAAAATGCATGCCTATTAAATATAAACTATTTAAAATAAATATTTTTTTAAAGGATTTAAAAGACCATGATTGATTCAGAAAATCAAAAAGAAGGCTGGGAAAAACAAGCACTAGAAAAACTAGCATTTTCCTCAGTTAATGAACAACGAAGAGCACGTCGCTGGGGAATATTTTTCAAATCTATAACTTTTATATATTTATTTATTCTTTTATTCATTGGGATGGGTTGGTTTGATGAAAATGGCGTTACTCTATCAGAAAAACATACTGCAATTGTCGAACTTCGTGGCGAAATATCTGCTGATAGCATTAGTAGTGCAGACAATATAAATGAGGGGCTTAGAAATGCATTCAAAGACCAAAATACAAAAGGGGTTATTTTACGCATCAATAGCCCAGGAGGTAGTCCTGTGCAGGCGGGATATATTAATGAAGAAATTCAAAGACTACGTGTTAAGTATCCAAATATACCACTGTATGCTGTTGTAGAGGATATCTGTGCCTCAGGCGGATATTATGTTGCCGTAGCTGCAGATAAAATCTTTGTAGATAAAGCAAGTATAGTTGGCTCTATTGGTGTGCTAATGAATGGATTTGGATTCACTGGAACAATGGAGAAACTTGGTATTGAGCGAAGATTACTCACATCCGGCGCAAACAAGGGGTTTCTTGATCCCTTTTCACCATCTATCCTAAAACAAAAAGAATATGCCCAAAAAATGCTAAATGAAATACACCAACAATTCATTCAAGTAGTACGAAAAGGTAGAGGTAAACGTTTGAATGAGAAACATGAGATTTTTAATGAGATTTTTAGTGGCATTGTCTGGACTGGCCAGAAAAGTATAGAGCTTGGCCTTACAGATGCACTAGGCAGTACAGAGTATGTTGCACGAGAAATTATTAAGGCTGAATCTGTCGTAGATTTCACCACCAAAGAAAGCTTTATTGACCGTTTTGCTAAACGCTTAGGATCAGCCTCTACAAATACCTTAATAAGTGCTAGTAATGGATTGAATATACAATAAATTTTATTAAACCTTATACTACACAGATACCCTCATGTGCTAGCATTTTTACTAAAGCTATCAAAGGAAGACCTATAAGAGCAGTAGGATCATCACTCTTAATTTGCTCTATTAACGCAATTCCTAAACCTTCATATTTTGAACTACCTGCACAATGATATGGTTGTTCTTTATCTAAATAATTTGAGATCTGCTGGCTATTTAATTCACGAAATTTAACATAAGAAGAAATAAGCTTTGATTGCATCCTACTGTTATAACTGTTCAAAAGGATCAATGCTGTATGAAAAATCACTTCTCTTCCTTGCATTAAATGTAACTGCTTAGTCGCATTCTCATGATTTAATGGCTTACCAAGTTGATTACCATCTAAAGTCGCCACTTGATCTGCACTTATAATAAGAGCATCTGAATATTTAGCAGCTACTGCATGCGCCTTTTCCTTAGCTAAACGAGCAGCCGTGATTTCTGGGGCCTCATCAACAAATGCTGTTTCATCAATATCAGGACTAAAAACCTCAAAGGAAAGTTGTAACCTTAAAAGCAGTTCATAACGATAAGAAGAGCTCGAGCCCAAGATAAGCTTCTGATTGGGATATTGTATTTTCAATGGTTAATATAATATTATTTAATATGTTTTTTGACACTAATGAACAAAAAATATATCATGCGCGCCATATGTCTGCACGAATTATTATAGATGCTCATGATTTTGTAAGGTTTTCTAGGTCGCTACATGGTAAAATCAAACTTGACAAATGTACGCGACTTAAAGATTATCTTGCTGATAATAGAGGCAGTCTAAATTACGAAATAAATGGTATTCTAAATAAAAATGATAAATCTATTTTACAGATTATCATAGAAGGAGAAATCAGCCTAATCTGTCAGCGCTGTCTTGGTGAATATGTGTATGTATTAAATTTAAAATCAGATTTGTTTCTGGTAAATGATGAGGAAGAGCTCTCATATCTTGATGACGATGAATCAATAGAAGGAATATTAGCTAGCTCTGATATGGATATTATAGAACTCATTGAAGAAGAAATTATTCTAAGCTTACCAATTTCTCCACGCCATAAAAAAGGTGATTGCTCAGAAGAAAAATTAATTAATAACTATAAATTGAAAAAGAAATACCCTTTTGCTGAATTATTAAAACTTAAAAAACTACACTAAAGTGTTAAAAGGAGATTAATATTATGGCTGTCCAAAAAAGTAAAAAATCACCATCAAAGCGTGGTATGCATAGATCTCATGATTTTCTGACTTGCCCTACATTAGCAGTTGAACCTAATACAGGTGAGGTACATATGAGGCATCATATAAGCCCAACTGGTTACTATAGAGGAAAAAAAATTATTAAAACTAAAGATGATTGATTCTAAGATTATTGGTTTATAAATAATGAATCCCTCAAAATAGTTTATACTTATAAACGCTTAAATTGGAAACTACCGTAGCCATAGACTGCATGGGTGGTGATCATGGACCTAAAATTACTGTTCCTTCAGCTGTTGATTTTCTCCATCGCAATCCATCAACCAATATCGTTCTAGTAGGGATACTTGATACGATAGAACAAGAGCTGCGTGCACTTAATTTTACTTCGAGCCCTAGACTAAAATTATATGGTGCAAGTGAAGTTGTAGACATGGATGAGTCACCGTCACTTGCTTTACGTAATAAAAAAGATTCTTCAATGCGAATCGCAATAAACTTAGTTAAAAATGGCACAGCTCAAGCCTGTGTTAGTGCTGGAAATACTGGGGCTTTGATTGCAATTTCACGCTTTGTTCTAAAAACACTACCTGGTATTGATCGTCCAGCTTTAGCTGTCGTGCTTCCAACAATGAGTGGGCATACATATGTTCTAGATCTTGGAGCAAATATAGACTGTAGCCCCGCACACCTTCTTCAATTTGGTGTAATGGGATCTGCACTAGTATCTTCAGTAGAAAATAAAAATAAACCTAGCGTAGGATTATTAAATATTGGAGAGGAAGATATAAAAGGTAACGAGGTAACAAAACAGGCTGCTGAATTATTAAGAGTTAGTGGTGTTAATTTTTATGGAAATATAGAGGGAGATGATATCTATAAAGGCACAACAGATGTAGTTGTATGTGACGGTTTTGTTGGAAATGTTGCTCTAAAAACTTCAGAAGGAGTGGCACAAATGTTTGCTAAATATTTACGACAAGAATTTAAACGAAATCTTCTTACAAAATTAGCAGGGGTTGTTACTTTACCAGTCCTCAGGGCCTTTAAGCATAGAGTGGATCACCGTAGATATAATGGAGCTAGTTTATTAGGGTTACGTGGAATAGTAGTTAAAAGTCACGGTTCTTCTGATAGCTATGCTTTTGGATTTGCTATTAAACGAGCACTTGAGGAAATTGAAGGTAAAATACAGAGTCAAATAAGTAAGCGTATATCAGAATCATCCCACCTTTCACAACCCTTATCAAAGAAGGGATAACCATGACATATTCTAAAATTATAGGAACAGGTAGTTATTTGCCAGAGAAAGTTCTTACTAATCAGGACCTTGAATCTATGGTAGAAACAAGTGACTCGTGGATACGAAGTAGAACAGGTATTGAACAAAGACATATAGCAGCAGAAAATCAAATGGCCAGTGACTTAGCTGTTAAAGCTTGTATTAAAGCAATAGAATCAGCCGATATTAACACCAACACAATTGATCTTATTATAGTTGCTACTACCACCCCTGACATGACTTTCCCAAGCACAGCATGTATTTTACAAAATAAACTTGGCATCAAAGATTGCCCTGCATTTGACGTACAAGCAGTATGTAGTGGTTTTGTCTATGCCCTTGCTACTGCAGATATGTTTATCCGTTCAGGAAAATCTAATACTGCACTTATAGTCGGGACTGAAATATATTCACGTCTACTTGACTGGAATGATCGTAGTACTTGTGTATTATTTGGAGATGGTGCAGGTGCTGTCTTAATGTCCAAATCAAATCAACCAGGTATCATTTCTAGCCATCTGCATGCAAACGGTAGCCACTATAATACTCTCTCACTCCCTGGTAATATTTCATATGGGAAAATCCAAGGGAATCCATTTGTTACTATGGAAGGAAATACAGTATTTAAGTTTGCTGTAAAAGTTATGGAGGAAATTGTTTATGAAGCTTTGTCTGAGAATAATTTAAAAATATCTGAAATAGATTGGCTAATTCCTCACCAAGCAAATATTCGTATTATTAAATCAACAGCAAAGAAACTTGGTTTGCCTATGGACAAAGTGGTAACTACTATAGCTAAGCACGCTAACACATCTGCAGCTTCTATTCCACTTGCTTTGGATATAGCTGTGCGTGACACACGAATTCAGTCTGACCAGTACATAGTATTAGAAGGGGTAGGCAGTGGATTCACCTGGGGCGCGGTACTGATCCGCTGGTAAAATATGAAATTTTCCTTAGTATTCCCTGGACAAGGATCGCAATCAATCGGCATGATGAAAGCATATGCAGATCTTAGAATAATTCAGGATACTTTCTCTGAAGCATCAGATATCCTCAATAAGGATTTCTGGGCTATGGCTAATAATGGCCCACCTGATATTCTTAATTTAACAGCTAATACTCAGCCGATTATGTTGACATCAGGTATTGCAATGTATCGCGCATGGAAAAGTTTAGGAGGACCAGATCCTACATTTATTGCTGGTCATAGCCTAGGCGAGTATACAGCATTAGTGGCATCTGGAGTAATAACTTTTAAAGATGCCTTAGCATTAGTTCGATTCCGTGGGGAAGTAATGCAAGATGCTGTTCCAGAAGGAGTTGGAAAAATGGCAGCTATTGTAGGACTATCTGATGATGTCATACGAGATATATGTATTGAAATAACACAAGGCTCTAAGAAAGAACTACTAGAGCCTGCTAATTACAATTCCCCTGGACAAGTCGTTGTTGCAGGGCATAAAAATTCAGTATTACGTGGTATAAAATTAGCTAAAAAGAAAGGTGCTAAAATGGCTGTCCTATTACCCATGAGCGTACCTTCTCATTGCTCATTAATGGCTCCAGCAGCAAGAAAGATACAGAAACGACTAGAAATGATAAAGATGCAAATACCTAATATTCCTGTTATCCATAATGCTGATGTAAAACAACACAAAAATAGTATCGAAATTAAGGGTATCTTAGTAAAACAATTATGTATGCCTGTTCGCTGGACAGAAACCATTAATACAATTTCTACTAATAACGTTACACATATAGCTGAATGTGGCCCAGGTAGAGTATTAACCGGACTCAATAAGCGTATCTCTAAAGATTTAAAAAACATAACACTAACTGATATTGATAAACTCCATCAAGCTATAAATAACTTAATATAGTTATGAGCAAGTAAAAAATACCCTAAGATTATTACTTATCAGAAAGTAAAATATTTTTATAATAAAATAACAAGGGAAACCATGTCACTAAATCAAATCGCTCTGATAACTGGAGCTAGCCGAGGTATCGGGAAAGCAATAGCTCTAAAATTAGGTAAAGATGGCGCTGTAGTGTTAGGAACTGCAACCACTTATGAAGGTGCCAGGAATATTAGCCGTTATTTAAATGAAGCCAATATAAAAGGTAAAGGTATAACCCTAGATGTTAATGATAACATGCAAATTAAAGATATTTTTATGGAAATACGTAAAGAATTTGGTGAAGTAACAATACTTGTAAATAATGCTGGAATTACTCGAGATGACCTTCTAGTTCGAATGAAAGATGATAAATGGAATGAAGTTATTGGAACAAATCTTAAATCAATATTCTGTCTCAGTCGTGAAGTACTACGCCCCATGATGGCAGCTCGTTCAGGTAGAATCATCAATATAGCATCTATAGTTGGCTCTACAGGAAATGCTGGTCAGTCTAACTATGCTGCAGCTAAAGCTGGGATTCTAGGCCTTAGTAAATCATTAGCACGAGAAGTAGGTAGTCGTAATATAACCATAAATTGTATCTCCCCAGGTTTTGTTGATACTGATATGACTCGTGCTCTCTCTGAAAAACAAAGGCAAGAACTACTCCAGCATATTCCACTTAAAAGGCTTGGGAAGCCTGAGGATATAGCATCAGCTGTATCTTTTCTTGCATCCCCATCTGCTGGGTACATTACAGGTGCAACTTTACATATAAATGGTGGAATGTATATGGAATAACTGTAAAAATATAGTGTAATACCACCTTAATTGAGCCCTACAAATTAATATCTCCATATGAACTAAGAATTATGTTTCTGTTAATGCTATAATTTTGTTAAAATAGCAATGTTTTGCTTACTTGGGAAAAGGAAGGGAATTTAGATGGAAAATGTAAAGCAACGTATAAAAAAAATTGTAGGAGAACAACTGGGAGTCAATGAATCTGATATCAAGAATGAATCTGCATTTGTAGATGATTTAGGTGCTGATTCACTAGATACTGTTGAACTTGTTATGGCCCTTGAAGAAGAATTTGAATGTGAAATTCCAGATGAAGAAGCAGAAAAGATACATACTGTCCAGCAGGCCATGGATTATATTAATTCCAGGTCCAATTAATTACTTATACTAACTTTATCCCATATTCGGAGCTAATTTGCCCAAACGTAGGGTCGTCATAACTGGAATGGGCATTATTTCGCCCGTTGGTAATAACATATCAGATGCCTGGGAAAATATCCTGAATGGCAAATCTGGTATCACACACATCACGCGCTTTGATGCATCTGATTTAACTTCTCAAATTGCAGGAGAAGTTAAAAATTTTGATGTCACCCAATATATACCCAAAAAAGATGCACGTCGTATGGATATATTTATCCATTATGGTATGGCTGCAGCAATTCAAGCAATACAAGATGCTGGTATTGAAAATGCCGATAACTCTGGATTAGATGCTAATCGAATCGGTTTAAATATTGGATCAGGGATTGGAGGTTTACCCATGATCGAGAAAACAGATAGCCTTTATCTTGAAAATGGCCAAAAAAAAATATCCCCTTTTTTTATTCCAAGTACGATCATCAATATGATCGCAGGAAATCTTTCTATCAAATACAATTTTAAGGGACCAAACCTAGCCATAGTAACTGCATGTACTACGGCAACACATTGCTTAGGATCCTCTGCTCGTATGATTGAATATGGAGATGTAGATATCATGGTTGCAGGAGGCTCAGAATCTTGCGTATCACCACTTGCTATTGGTGGGTTTGCCCAAGCAAGAGCTTTATCTACAAGAAATGATGATCCAGTTACAGCTAGCCGCCCTTGGGATACTGAAAGAGATGGTTTTGTATTAGGCGAAGGGGCAGGAATTCTAGTCTTAGAGGAAATGGAACATGCTAAACGTCGTAAAGCTAAAATTTACGCTGAAGTAATTGGTTTTGGCATGAGCTCAGATGCAAGTCATATGACAGCACCCTGTGAAGATGGAGAAGGTGCTGCTCGTTGCATGGCCAACGCACTTAGAAATTCAAATATAGATGAGTCAGAAGTTAATTATATTAATGCACATGGAACCTCTACACAACTAGGTGATATTGCTGAAACAATGGCAGTAAAGCGTTGTTTTGGCAGCCATGCAAAAAAATTAGTAATGAATTCAACAAAATCTATGACAGGACATCTATTAGGTGCAGCAGGTGGTGTTGAGGCAATATTTACTGCTCTAGCAATACATCATCAAATAGTACCACCTACAATTAATATTCTTAATCAAGACCCTCAGTGCGACTTGGATTACGTGCCTAATACTGCACGAGAAATGGAGATTAAAGTAGGATTATCTAATTCATTTGGGTTCGGCGGTACCAATGGAACACTAATTCTTAAAAAATTATAGTTCTTTCCTTGCTTCAAATGCGTACGCTAAAGCGACTTTTTCTTCTTATATCTATTGTATTCATCCTGCTCTCCGGATGTTTTTACATCTATGTCAGCATACCTATACAACTACCGAAAATACCATACGAATTTTCCATCAAGCCTGGAAGCAATCTAACAAATGTTGGAAAGCAGCTAACTGAAATCAATATTTTACCAAACACATGGTCCTTTATTTTACTTTCACGCGTAATGGATTATGACTCTTCGCTTAAAGCAGGAAATTATACTCTATCCAAAAGTATTTCTCCTATTGAATTACTGAAGATAATTACAACAGGAGATGTTAACGCTAAACAAATTAAAATAAGATTTATTGAAGGCTGGACATTCCGCCAATTCAGAAAAAAACTAAATGCTCACAATGGTATTCAACATGATACTCTGAAACTAAGTGATCAAGATATTCTAAAGCTAATTGGCGCAAATGAGACTACTGCAGAGGGACTATTTTTTCCTGATACTTATTATGTTGCTGAAGGAAGTAGTGATATAACAATATTAAAAAAAGCGTATGATATCATGCAAAATAAATTAGCAATGGAATGGGCTAATGCAAATAAAGATTTACCTTTTGATACCCCATATCAGGCATTAATTCTGGCCTCTATAATTGAGAAAGAAACTGCTAAAGATACTGACCGAAATAAGATATCTGGTGTTCTTATCAATAGGCTACGATCAGGTATGCTGTTACAAACTGATCCTACTGTCATTTATGGTATAGGTGAAAAATTTGATGGGAATTTACGTAAAAAAGACTTGAAGAAAGATCATCAATACAATACATATACTCGTCTTGGCTTACCACCCACACCTATTTCTATGCCTGGACTATCCTCAATAAAAGCAGCATTAAACCCAGAAAAAACTAGTGCCTTATATTTTGTTGCTAAAGGAAACGGGGAATCTCATTTTTCCAATACACTAATAGAACACAATCGTGCTGTAGCCAAATATCAAAGAAAAAAGAAATAAAATTTATTTAGTAGAAATAGAAACTTCATGAAAGAAAAACAATAAATCTAGTTAGCTTGCATCTACTAAAACTGCTAATTTCTATATGGAAAAATCAACCATTACAGGAGCATGATCAGAAGGCCTCTCATGTTTACGTGGTTCTTTATCAATAATGAAATTATTACAATTATCAGACAGTTTATTACTTAATAAAATATGGTCAATTCTCATCCCCTTATTACGACGGAAGGCCATCATTCTATAATCCCACCAAGTATAATATTTATCAGAATGATCAAATAAATGAAAGCTATCAACCAATCCCAATTCAAGTAAATCTTTAAATGCTTTTCGCTCAGGAGTACTACATAACACTTTTCCTTTCCATAATTCTGGGTCATGAACATCAGAATCTTGTGGGGCAATATTAAAATCACCCAATAAAATTAATTTAGGATATTTAATTAACTCAGCCTGCAACCAATTATTTAATGCAGTTAACCAGTTTAATTTATATTGGAATTTATCTGATTCAATACTCTGACCATTTGGAACATAAATGCATATAATACGTATTCCTGCATAAGTTGCACATAATACCCTTTTTTGAGGGTCTGGAAAATTAGGTATTGCAACCACTAAATCTTTACCCATTTCTTTACCAAGTAAAGCCACCCCATTATATGCTTTTTGACCAGAATAAATAGGTCGATAACCTACATCTAAAATTTCATCTACAGGGAAATTTTCATCTTGCATCTTAGTTTCTTGTAAACACAATACATCGGGCTGATTAGTAGATAACCAATTAAAAACCTGTGGCAAGCGAATTTTTAAGGAATTTACATTCCACGTAGCAACTTTCATAATAAAATCTTCAAAATATATAATTTATATTAAAAGTATAATCTGATGAAAGATAATATGGAAATTAAAAATATAGAAAATAATTAGCCTCTTGGATGATGCTTAGCATGCAATTTTTTAAGTCGTGCACTAGCAACATGTGTATAAATTTGGGTGGTAGAAATATCTGAATGTCCTAGTAATATCTGTACAACACGGAGATCAGCACCATGATTTAATAGATGAGTAGCGAAGGCATGACGCAGCGTATGTGGTGACAAAGGTTTATTAATACCCGCCCGAATTGCATGACGCTTAATAAGATGCCAGAAAGCCTGGCGTGTCATAGCAAACCCTCGAATTGTAACAAATAGAGATTCAGAGAATTTCTCCCTTAGAAGCTTTAGGCGAGCTTCTACCATATACCGATTTATCCAATTTAATGCATTCTCTCCAAGTGGTGCCAAGCGCTCTTTTCCTCCTTTTCCCATTACCCTTATCACCCCAGTATCTAAGCTTACTTGCGCAATCTTCAAATTAACAAGCTCTGAAACTCTTAATCCACTAGCATATAAAACCTCAAGCATTGTTCGATCACGTAATCCTATTATCTGGTCAGTATCAGGGGTATTAAGCAGTAATTCTACGTCCTCCTCAGTAAGATCTTTAGGAAGATTACGCGGAATCTTTGGAGCACAAATATTTAAAGTCGGATCAGCTTGTATTTTTCCTTGACGCAATAAAAACCTATAAAATCTCTTCAAGCTAGATAATAAACGACTAGTAGTATTTGCTTTAGCTTTAATTGAAACCTTGTACGCAAGAAAATCTAATAAGTCTACATTCCTTGCATCTATTAAATTTATATTACTAGACTCTTCCAGCCATGAACCAAATTGTCGCAAGTCATTACAATAACTATCTAATGTGTTTCTTGACAACCCATCTTCAAGCCATAAAGCATCAGAAAAGTCATCAAGCAATTCTATGTTAGTTTCAAATATCTTCATGATGTAATAACCACCTTTTGATATCTAATGGAAAGCCATCTCGAGCATTCATAAAACCACCAATTTCACCATTTTTTGAGATAACACGATGGCAAGGTATGACTATTGGAAGTCGGTTAGCTCCACATGCCTGCCCTACAGCACGAGGTGCAGAACACAATTTTGAAGCTATATCGGCATAACTACTTGTACTCCCACTTGGTATTATTCTAATAGCCTGCCATACTCGAAGCTGATGATTAGTCCCATTAATTTTTAATGGCAAGTCAAATACAAAATTAGAATTCACTAAATATTCTTGTAATTGCATACAAACTTCTTTAGCTAATTTATTTTGAGATTCTAATTTAGGCGTGTCAAGAGGTAAATAAACAATATCTGTCAATAAATCATTACTCGTCCGAATACCTAATACTGCGAATGGAGTTACTAATCTAGCCTGATAATTATCAAGAGACTTGGGCTCTAAAATATTGTGTATTTTATCCATAACTAAAATATAGCTCTAATATTCATGAATTTTGACTTTATACAGATAGCTCGGCGATAATTAGAAAATATTAAGCTTATAAAGAAATACTATAGAAATATAAATTATAGGAGCGAAATGTGAAATTTAGCATAAAAAATGGGAATCCAGCAAAGCAGCACTGTGCTTGTACAGTAGTTGGTATATTTGAAACCAGAATACTAAGCGATGCTGCAAAAATATTAGATAAGAATTCCAATGGATATATTAGCAGTATTTTAAAAAATGGAGATATGGATGGGAAGATAGAATCTACTCTACTACTATACAACGTCCCTAACTCCACAAGTAATAGGATACTACTAGTTGGGCTTGGTAAAAGAAATGAGATTAGTGATAGAGAGTATAGAAATATTATACGCTCAACCTTCAATAAGCTACATGATACTGGTGCATCGAATGCATCAATTTATTTATTAGAACTCTATGTAAAGAAACGTACTATCCCTTGGAAAATTTCACAAACAGTAATTTTGGCAGAAGAGAGTATTTATCAATCTGGTCATCTTAAAAGCAAACATAATAATGGCAGGAAAAAACTCCAAAAAATAACCCTAAACACAATAAAATACAAAAATACTGATACTAGCAGAACAGCTCTAGAATGTGGTCTTGCTACAGCACATGGTATGAATATAGCAAAAGATTTAGGAAATCTTCCTGCAAATATATGTACTCCAACATATCTTGCAGAATTAGCTATAAAAATGGCTAAAAAATATAAACTTAAAGCTACTGTATTAACAGAGAAAAATATGCAGAAGCTTGGCATGGGCTCTCTTCTATCAGTAGCAAAAGGCAGTAATGAACCTGCAAAACTTATTACCCTTGAATATTGGGGGCAAAATAAAAAAGAACGTCCATTCATTCTTGTTGGTAAAGGAGTAACATTTGACACTGGTGGTATTTCCTTAAAGCCTGCAGCAAATATGGATGAGATGAAATATGATATGTGTGGAGCAGCTAGTGTATTTGGAACTATTACTGCAATTGCTAAACTGAAACTCCCAATAAATGTTGTTGGTATTATCCCTACAACTGAGAACATGCCTGGTGGAAAAGCTACAAAGCCTGGTGATATTGTTACTAGTATGTCTGGTCAAACAATTGAAATACTTAATACTGATGCAGAAGGAAGGCTTATACTATGCGATGCATTAACCTATGCTGAACGCTATAACCCGGAAATAGTAGTAGATATAGCCACTCTGACTGGAGCTTGTGTGGTTGCATTAGGCCGCGTAGCAACAGGATTACTCAGTAATGACGATAAACTAGCAAGTGAATTATTAAATGCATCTGAAGATGCAGCTGACAGAGCTTGGCACTTACCACTATGGAGCGATTATGACAAACAATTAAGAAGTAATTTCGCTGACATGGCAAATATAGGTGGACGTGATGCAGGAACTATTACAGCCTCATGCTTTCTTTCTCGTTTTACAAAGAAATATCGCTGGGCACACTTAGATATTGCTGGTACTGCCTGGAATTCTGGGACAAATAAAGGAGCAACTGGTAGGCCTGTACCTTTACTTACGCAATTCTTAATAACACGTGCAACTAAAAAGGTTTCTAGAAAGAAAGTATGACCCTAATCGATTTTTATTCTGGCTCCAATGATAAACTACATACTGCCTGTCGTTTGAGTGTTAAAATTATACAGCAGAATCTAAAAGTAGTAATTTATATTCCTGATATTAAAATTGCAGCTGAAATTGATAAATTACTTTGGACTTTCTCTTCTACTGAATTTATTCCACATTGCCATGTAAAAGATAAATTTGCGCTTGAAACTCCGGTAACGATTAGCCAAAGCGAAGAGAAGCTACCACATGATAATATTTTAATTAATTTACATAATCAGCACCCTCCTTTCTTTAGCCGATTTCTTAGATTAATTGAAATTTCTGAAACAACAATTGAGGATACTGAAGCAGCAAGAATAAGGTATCGTTTCTATAAAGACAGAGGATATGAAATCCGCCATCATAAGCTTCAGGGCGCCTAGATAAATTTAAAAATTAAACTGTCAATTACTATTTACCACCTTCCCTATGAAAAGAAAAAATAAATTTTTATCAAAATCTGATAAAAATAAAAAATTGAATAAAAATAAGCTATCAAATAAGAATAAAAAGAAATCTAAAATTATTGGTGAAATCCCTACACTTACTGAAAAAATATTTTTCTCCTCTAAAACCTTATCTAGCCAGTCTTCTCTTTTAATAACAAAAGATGAATCACACTCCATATTTAAAGAAAGGAAAGTAACCTTAGAACCTACAATCCAGAGCTCATGTTCTAATACATTAAGCCATCATTCACAAAATACAAATATACACAATAATGATAAAAATAAAATTCCTAAATCTTCCAATGAAATACAAGACTCTACAGAGTCACCAAGTTCAATGAATCTACCTAAAAATTTTGAACCGCAACCTATAGAAGAACGATGGTACCAAATCTGGCAGTCTGCCGGTTACTTCAAACCTAATTTATTGGAAATAAATAATAAAATTGATAATGCGTACTGCATAATGCTACCACCACCAAATATTACAGGCACTCTTCATATGGGCCATGCATTTCAGCATACTATTATGGATACGCTTACACGTTATCACCGAATGTCTGGCTATAACACACTATGGCAACCTGGAACTGATCATGCTGGAATAGCCACGCAAATCGTAGTGGAACGACAATTAGAAAACCAAAATATAGACAGGCATAAACTTGGACGAAAAGAGTTTACTAACCGTGTATGGCAATGGAAAGAAAAATCCGGTTCTACCATTACTAAACAAATGAAGCGTCTAGGTGCCTCTTGTGACTGGTCACGAGAACGGTTTACGATGGATGAAGGATTATCACGAGCTGTTACTGAAGTATTTGTACGTCTATACAAAGAAGGATTAATATATCGCGGTTGCAGGCTTGTAAACTGGGATCCTGTATTAAAAACAGCAGTTTCAGATCTAGAAGTGATATCCAATGAAGAAGATGGTTTTCTTTGGCATATTTTATATCCATTCAAAAATGGATTAAATGAGACTGATGGGTTAGTTGTTGCCACTACCCGCCCGGAAACAATGCTAGGCGATATGGCTGTAGCTGTACATCCAGATGATAAACGATACAAGCATCTAATTGGAGGCCTAGTATGCCTACCTCTATGCCAACGGAATATACCTATTATTGCGGACACCTATGTGGATCCAAATTTTGGAACTGGTTGTGTAAAAATCACTCCTGCTCATGATTTTAATGATTATCAAATTGGCCAACGTCACAGCCTATCTACACAAAGCATTCTCACACTAGATGCAAAAATTAATAATTTTGCACCACCTAAATACCAAGGCCTTGATCGTTTTAATGCTCGAGAAGAGGTTATTGCCGACCTAAAAAAACTAGGACTGCTAGTGGAAACTAAACCGCACAAACTTATGGTTCCACGTAGTGACCGCACTAACTCTATTATAGAACCAATGCTTACTGATCAATGGTATGTATCAATGCAGAGCATGGCCAAAAAAGGCCTCGATATAGTAGCAAATGGAGAAGTGAAATTTATTCCAGAAAACTGGGCTCATGTTTACAATCAATGGCTAGAAAATATTCAAGACTGGTGCATTTCTCGACAATTATGGTGGGGACATAGAATTCCAGCCTGGCATGATACAGATGGCAATATTTATGTGGCTCACAATCTAGAAGAAGCCCAAAAACAAGCAGGAAATCGTACTCTTACTCAAGATGAAGATGTTTTAGATACTTGGTTTTCATCCGCATTATGGCCATTTTCTACGCTAGGATGGCCAGATAAAACAACTGAACTTAAAGCTTTCCTACCAACATCAGTACTGGTTACTGGATTCGATATAATTTTTTTCTGGGTAGCTCGTATGATAATGATGTCACTACATTTCACAGGAAAAATACCATTTAAAGAAGTATATGTTACTGGCCTAATTCGAGATTCAGAAGGCCAAAAAATGAGCAAATCTAAAGGTAATGTACTAGACCCACTTGATCTTATAGATGGAATTACCTTACCAGATTTAATTGCCAAACGCACAACTGGACTTATGAACCCTAATCAAGAAAGTTCTATTAAAGAAATAACAAAGAAAAGCTATCCTCAAGGTATAACTGCATATGGAACTGATGCACTACGTTTCACCTTTTCTAGCCTTGCTTCACATGGCAGAGATATTAAATTTGATTTAAATCGTTGTGGGGGCTACCGAAATTTTTGCAATAAGTTATGGAATGCAACTAGATATGTAATAATGAACTGTAAAGGTAAAGATGTAGGATTAGATAAAAATTTACCACTAAATTTTTCTGTTGCAGATAAATGGATCATAGGACGTCTACAACAAGCAGAAAATATAGTAGAAAAATCATTTCATAATTACCGTTTTGATTTAGCAGCACGTGAAATATATGAATTTATTTGGGATGAATATTGTGGCTGGTATCTTGAACTTGCAAAGGTCCAATTAAACGAAAATGATCAATCAGTACAAAGAGGAACCCGTAACACATTAATAAATGTACTAGAAATGATATTACGACTATCCCATCCTATTATTCCTTTTATCACTGAGGAATTATGGCAGAAAGTATCATTATTAACTGGCAAAAATAATGAAAAAAGTATTATGCTTCAGCCGTACCCTAAAGCTGACCTATCACTTATAGATAAAGATTCCATGGAGAAAATCCACCTGCTTAAAGAAATAGTTAGCTCATGTCGTACCTTACGTAGCGAGATGCAGATATCCCCGGCAACAAGGGCTCCTCTATTAGTAACAGGAAAACAAAAAACCTTAACTGCATTCTTACCCTATTTAATAGCACTCATTAAATTATCTAATGTAGAAATAATTCAAGGCGAGCTTCCAAATACAGGAGAACCAGTTGCCGTTGTAGGTAAATTCAAACTGATGTTAAAAATAGAAATAGATAAAAATAAAGAGCGCGAACGACTTACAAAAGAAATAACAAATATTAAATTGGAAATTAAAAAATCCGAGATAAAACTTTCCAACTCTAACTTCATTAAACGTGCACCAATAAAAATAGTCACCCAAGAAAAGAACCGTTTATCCGATTTTAAATCAAAATTAGAAAAAATAACCAAACTATTACAGAATTTGAATTAAATAAGACAAACATTAAAATATCTTATGGATTTTCTACCTATTTTTATAAATATTAGAGACCGTAACTGTCTTGTAGTAGGTGGGGGGGAGATTGCTGCTCGTAAAATTAATTTATTATTAAATGCCGGAGCACGTATTACAGTAATTGCCCCAGATCTTAACAAAGAATTACTTAAGAAAGTAAATCAAGGGATTCTTGTTCATCGTGCTGAGCCTTTCATCTCAAGCCATATTAAGAATGTATCACTTGTAATTGCCGCAACAAATGATCTGAAAATTAATAAAACAGTTTCTGAAACTGCTAAAAAACTTGGAATCCCAGTAAATGTAGTTGATAATCTTGACTTATGTTCTTTTATTGTTCCCTCCATACTAAACCGCTCTCCTGTTTTAATTGCAGTGTCAAGTAGTGGAAAGTCTCCTATACTAGCAAGGCTATTGAGAGCTCACCTAGAAACCATTATCCCCGAAGCATATGGACGTCTAGCAACCTACGCTGAGAATTTTCGTGAACGTGTAAAGCAGCGTTTCTCACACCCAGAAAAGCGTCGGTTATTTTGGGAAAAAGAATTACAAGGGCGCTTTGCAGAAATGGTTTTTTCTGGGAAAGATAAAGCTGCACAAGATTATTTAAAACAATCACTACGTAATGAAATAGATGAGGTGCCCACTGGGGAAGTATATTTAGTAGGCGCGGGACCAGGAAACCCTGATCTTTTAACATTTAGAGCTATGCGCCTAATGCAACAAGCAGATGTCGTAATTTATGATCATCTGGTCTCAGCAGAAATACTAAATATGGTACGTCGGGATGCGCAACGCATCTATGCAGGAAAGAAACAGAGAAATCACTCTATGTCACAGGAATCTATTAATCAATTACTTGTGCGATTAGCTAAAGAAAATAAACGAGTTCTAAGGTTAAAAGGAGGCGACCCCTTTATTTTTGGAAGAGGTGGAGAGGAAATTGAATCACTAGCTAATTTCGGTATTCCATTTCAGGTAGTCCCTGGTATAACAGCTGCCTCTGGGGTAGCAGCTTATGCAGGAATTCCCCTTACCCACCGTGACTATGCTCAATCTTGTATCTTTGTAACTGGTCATTTGAAGAATGACAATGTAGACCTTGATTGGCCAACATTAGTAAAACCCAATCAAACTATAGTAATATACATGGGTCTACTTGGATTACCAGTTCTGTGCAAAAATCTTATCTCAAACGGCCTACCAGAAAGTAAACCAGCTGCTATAGTTCAACAAGGAACCACTCAGAATCAGCGTGTATTAATTGGCTCATTGAGCACCTTACCAGAACTAGCTCATTCATCAAACCTTACTCCTCCAACCCTCATTATTATTGGAGAAGTTGTTAATCTACACAAAAACCTTACCTGGTTTGACTCAAAACATAACCCAAATATACAAAAATAAATTATATTTATTTATTTGGCTGCGGTGTTAGACGTAAATATGGACGGGGAGCATTATATCCCTTAGGATATTTTTGCTTTATAGTTTCTTCATCTTGAATAGTTAATGGAATAATTACATCTTCACCATCACACCAATTACCAGGAGTTGCTACTGAATAATTATCAGCTAACTGTAATGCATCAATTACACGTAGAACTTCATTGAAATTACGCCCTGTACTCATTGGATAAGTAATAATAAGACGGACTTTCTTTTTTGAATCAATAATAAAAAGCGAGCGTACCGTCATAGTATCTGATTGATTCGGATGAACCATATCAAATAAAGTTGCTATCTTTCTATCCACATCTGCAATAATCGGAAAATTAACAGTAGTGCACTGAGTCTCTTCAATATCCTTAATCCATTCTATATGCTTATTAGCTGGGTCAACTGATAGCCCGATCGCTTTAACATTTCGTTTATCAAACTCTGATTTAAGCTTAGCAGTTAGTCCAAGCTCTGTTGTGCAAACAGGTGTAAAATCAGCTGGATGAGAAAATAATACTGTCCAAGAATCTCCTGCCCATTTATAAAAATTAATCTGTCCAATAGATGAATCCTGCTCAAAATCTGGTACTACATCGCCTAGGCGTAGAGTCATGACAACCTCCATAAATAGATAAATGACTTAATAAATATAATCCGACTAGCCAAAGGGTTCAACAAATTATTATCAAATTCCCTAAATTTCTATACATTACTTTACTCATAAAACTATAGATAATACCCCTAAACCATACAAAGTCACATCATTTATTGCGACTGATATTACTAGGATATTTAGCTTCTACAAGAAGCTAAAAATTATCATTTGCTAAATATATATAACAACATAATATATATACCTGTTTAATAAATTCAATATAGTATTAGGATCACTAAGAAAAGAATATTAACCAAGTACAACCTCCATTGACAGGAATCCTATGCTTTGCTACGCTAATCTTAAGGATTAGTAAGCTTAAAAATACAAAACTTATAGGGCTGTTACACGATGGAATATTCCACAAATTATCAGCAATATCAACTGGAAATGTGGAATAAATGCATGCAATATAGAGGTTAAGCCTCCTCCCCAAAATAAATTAATAATAATACTTACTATCAATTATATATATAGGAATACAGGAGAAAAATTATGACACCAGGTGAAATTATAGTAGGTGAAGGCAATATTGTATGTAATGCCAACCGCAAGACGGTGAAAGTGAAAGCTACAAATACAGGTGACCGACCAGTTCAAATCGGATCTCATTTTCATTTTTTTGAAGTTAATAGAGCAATAAGCTTTAACCGAGAAAATGCAATTGGAATGCGTTTAAATATCCCAGCAAGTACGGCTGTACGCTTTGAACCAGGTGAAGAGAAAGAGGTTGAACTTGTTGAGATTGGAGGATCACACTCTGCATATGGTCACAACGACCTTATGAATGGTAGTACAACTGAAAATTCTAACAAAGAAAAAGCAATGCAGCTTCTAAGAAGTAAAAATTTTAAGGATAAATAATTATGAGCCTAACAATCAGTAAAAAGAACTATGCTAATTTATTTGGTCCTACTACAGGTGACAAAGTAAGGCTGGGAGATACAGATCTATTTATTGAAATTGAAAAAGATCACAATTCATATGGTGATGAATCAAAATTTGGTGGTGGAAAGAGTATTCGTGATGGTATGGGACAATCTTCAACTGCAACAAGGGAACAAGGTGTTCTAGATCTAGTGATTACTGGTGCGATTATAATTGACCACTGGGGGATTGAAAAAGCTGATATTGGTATAAAAGATGGAAATATTGTTGGTATTGGCAAAGCTGGGAATCCAGACATGATGGATAACGTGTCCCCTAATATGGTAATTGGTGCTTCAACTGAAGTACATGGAGCATACGGGTTTATAGCTACCGCTGGTGGAATGGATGCTCATATTCATTTTATTAGTTCTACACTCATTGAAACTGCTCTATACAGTGGAATAACAACTATGATAGGTGGTGGAACTGGACCAGCAGATGGGACTAATGCAACAACTGTCACTCCTGGAAAATGGAACATTCAGAAAATGTTAGAGGCATCTGAAGCCTTTCCTATGAATCTAGGCTATTTTGGCAAAGGAAATTGTTCTACTGAGGCTCCTTTAATAGAACAGGTTGAAGCAGGTGTATGTGGTCTTAAAATTCATGAAGACTGGGGGTCTACTCCTGCTGTTATTAATGCCTGTTTAGATACTGCAGACAAAATGGATGTACAAGTTGCTATACACACTGATACGTTAAATGAAGCTGGATTTGTAGAGGATACTGTAGCAGCAATTGATGGCCGAGTAATACATACATTTCATACTGAAGGAGCAGGTGGAGGGCATGCGCCAGATATTATAAAAGTTGCAATGTATCCAAATGTTTTACCTTCTTCTACAAACCCAACTCGCCCTTATACTGTAAATACATTTGATGAGCATATGGATATGCTTATGGTATGCCACCATTTAAGTAGAAATATACCTGAAGATGTATCTTTTGCCGATTCTCGTATTCGTCCTGAGACAATGGGGGCAGAAGATATACTTCACGACCAAGGTATCTTTAGTATGATGTCTTCAGACTCTCAAGCAATGGGTCGTGTGGGGGAAGTAATTTGTCGCACATGGCAAACAGCAGATAAGATGAAGAAACAATTTGGTCCACTGGAAGAAGATAAAAATAATGGTAATGATAATTTCCGTGTTAAACGGTATATTGCAAAATACACTATTAATCCAGCAATATCTCACGGTATTGGACAATATATTGGATCAATTGAAGTAGGAAAAATGGCTGATATTGTTTTATGGAACCCATCAATGTTTGGTGTTAAACCAGAGCTTATCATTAAAGGAGGAATGATAATAGCAAGTAAAATGGGAGATGCAAATGCATCTATTCCAACCCCACAGCCAGTAATTTATCGGAAAATGTTTGGTGCTTATGGAAATGCTTTATTTAAGACTTGCGCAACATTTGTTTCTAAAGCCTCAATAGATAAAGGAATTGTGGCAGAATATGGGCTTCAGAAAAAAATACTACCCGTTTCAGGATGTAGAAATATTGGAAAAAAAGATTTGATACACAATGATAAAACACCTGAGATCGCTGTAAACCCTGAAAACCATGAGGTTAAGGTTGATGGTAAAGTGATCTCTAGTGAACCAGCAGAAGAGATATCATTGGCACAAAGATATTTCTTATTTTAATAAACCTTTAAATTTTATACTTTAAATATTGGTGATAATATGCATTTAACGCCTCGTGAAATTGAAAAATTAATGCTGCATAGTGCAGGAGAGCTCGCAAAAAAAAGAAAAGCAAGAGGAGTAAAACTAAATCATCCTGAATCTATTGCTTTAATTTGTAGTGAGTTAATGGAAGCTGCACGTGATGGAAAAACTGTTGCACAACTAATGCAATTAGGTGCCACATTTCTTAAGAAAGAAGATGTTATGGAAGGTGTATCTGAAATGATACATGATATACAAATTGAAGCGACCTTCCCGGATGGAACCAAATTAGTAACAGTGCATGATCCAATCCGATAGTTGTAATAAAATACTATCTTTCGATTAATTTACATTAGTGTGTTTTTCGAACACATTGCAGCAACACTTATGTAGTAATGATATGTTGCTGCATTTTAATGTACGTGTGCATGCATTATTATAAAATACTGCTAAAATATATAATTAGCTTAATGATCTATAGCTAAAAATACAATCTACTCCCTTGTTTGTTTTTCAAATACTCAGTACAAACTCTCTATTTCAAGCTCTGAGTATTTTTGAAAAAAATTTTTAGTAAATAGAACAAATAAATCATCTTCTCAATATAAGATAATTATTTATTACATATATAATTTTTATGAAATAAGCTTATTATGATTATTAAAGAAATACTTGGCAATAAATCAAATATAGATTTAACTAACCTAGAAATAGATATTCTAGAATTAGAGTGGTTTGAAACATCTAAAAGAATTCAAAGCAGAACCACTGTTAACGGAATTACAGTCTCTATAAAATTCCTACGAGAAGGCCAGTATTTATCTCAAGGAGACATTTTATTTAAAAATGATAAGAAAGCTATTACGGTAAATATCAAAGAATGTGAAGCAATAGTAGTAAGCCCTACATCTCTCCTAGAAATGGGTACAATATGTTATGAAATTGGAAATAAACATGCTCCTTTATTTATCCAAAACAATCAAATTTTAATCCCCTTTGAAGAACCTATATTTAAATGGCTTAATGCTAGCGGATACCACCCTTTAAAAGAAAATAGACAATTAAAAAATATGCTTAGATCAACACAAGGTTCGCATGGACATTCTCAGCATGAGCACAATTATAAGCAACCTATGTTTAATAAAATTATAAGCCTGGCATCAAAATACTCAAATGAAAAATAATTTTATTGGAAGCCTATTACACTTATCTGACCCTACGCTACCAATTGGCGGTTTTTCACATTCTCATGGATTAGAAACTTATGTTCAACTAAATCTTGTACATGATATAGCAACAGCCGAATTATTTATTATTGAAAATCTAAAATCAAATATTAAATATAATGATGCTGCTTTTGTTCGCTTAGCTTATGAAGCTGCTGCAGAAAATGATTTAAATGAGATAATACTTCTAGATCAAGAATGTACAGCGTTAAAAAGTGCAAAAGAAATTAGGCAAGCAAGCCAGAAATTAGGAATCAGGCTAATTAAAATATTTAAGAGGTATAAAGAATATAAATTAATAGAAAAATATGAAGCTGCTATCAAAAAAAATAAAGCATCCGGGCATTATTGTGTTTCCTTCGGTATTTACGGCCTCCTACTTGGAATACCAATTGAAGAGACATTATATGCCTACTATTACAACACAGCTATAGGTCTGGTTACTAATAGCGTTAAACTAGTTCCATTAGGGCAATTAGATGGACAAGATATAATGTTCCGTCTGCAGCATTTAATGGAAAAGCTTGTAACTGAAACATTAATTATAGATAAATCTCTAGTGGGTATGTTAGATACAGGTTTAGATATACGTTGTATGCAACATGAGAAATTATATTCACGTCTATATATGTCTTAAATTTAATTATAGAGAATGGAGTAATAAAAAATGACAACAAATAAAAATCGAACATATATCAAAATTGGTATAGCTGGACCTGTGGGATCAGGAAAAACAGCACTTATAGAACGATTAACACGAAAGCTCCAAGATAAATACAGCATCGGTGTTATTACTAACGATATATATACTAAAGAAGATGCAGAGTTTCTAACCAAAAATAGTATTATGCCTAAAGAGAGAATAATTGGTGTAGAAACAGGAGGTTGCCCACATACTGCGATTAGAGAAGATGCAAGCATGAACCTTGAAGCTGTTGATGAAATAGCCAGTCGCTATTCTGATGTTGAAATTGTTCTAATAGAAAGCGGGGGTGATAATCTTTCTGCAACGTTTAGTCCGGATTTAGCTGATGTAACAATTTTTGTAATCGATGTTTCTGGAGGAGAAAAAATACCAAGAAAGGGTGGTCCTGGTATTACAAGATCAGACTTACTTGTAATCAATAAGATTGATTTAGCACCCCATGTTGGAGCTAGTCTAGAAATTATGGAATCAGATGCCAAAAGAATGCGCGGTGGTAGCCCTTTTGTATTTACTAATCTGGTTACAAATGATGGTCTAGATAATGTTATATGTTGGATAAAAAAATATGCTCTTCTTGAGGATAAAGCAATAGAACCTGATTTATTAAGATAGAATTATTGAATAAAATTTAACTCAATCTATGGCTTTTGGTATAGGTTTGTATCTATTAATTATAATGTAAGATATACATGTCTATTCCAACCTTATTGCACCGGAAATCCTGCAAATATAGGCTAACCAAGACACCAGTAATTGAAAAAGATAAGCTTCTCTTTATGAAAGAATTTTTAGTAGCTTATATAAATAGGCAGATCTATACGCTATTACTTTATTATTCTTTTTCTTCTTGGAAACCAGCATAAATTCAATTGAACTTTACATTAACTTGTTCCTCGGAAGCAAGTTCTTTACCTTGTACTATACAACCAATAGTCAGACTAGGTTAGAAGCTTTAAAACTTTTAAGTCATATTGCACAAGGATAATAAAAAGCCGAAACCTATAAAGGTTTCGGCTTTTTATTAATAGAAGAGTAGAAACTTCTTTTGTTATATTTGTAATTGGAAAGCAACCGTGAACTTATCTATCTTGGCACCCGTTGCACCAGGAGCATAATTCAAACCCTTGGTGTAAAGATCACCATGTTGATAGAAAGCTGATATACGAGCATTATGCCCATCTATCACGTAGTTAACACCACCTTCAATTTCTTCACGTTTTGAGCTGTTCTCTGGCTGAACACTAGTAAACCTGCCATAAGGCTGGAAGCGTCCTATACCTACTTTATGTGGAATCAGATATAAACCATACATTGTCCATGACTGACCTCTGAAAACACACATACAATTACCATCTGTATATGCTGCATCATCAAATTCAGCCCAGAATCTTTTATATTCTGCATTGAAGGTAACTACACCCATATTGTTATCAAGTGGTTTTTCAAATAAAAGATCGGTTACAAGACCAGTAAAATCTGCCCTGTTACCAAATGAACCAGCTCCATCTTTTTGATGGTTAACACCAACTGCTATAGCTAAGATATCACCTGCTCCACCATAGTATGTACCACTTGTATAGTAACCAGGATTTTTCTCAGGATTTAAGAAATTATAAGTAAGTCGACCTGTATAGCTTGCTGCATTTGACTGATTAGGTCCTTTTCCTGATGCTGACCTTGTTCCATTAAATACACCCACTGAGTATTGTAACGTACCTGTTCCCATCCCCATTGGTTGTGGCACATCTAAATCACCAAAGAAAACAACACCATCATCACGACCATACATACCACCACCAGCAAAATTTCCTATGCTGCTATTACCAAAGTTACCACTATAATCTTGTGGGAAGAAAGGTGTCTTAAATCCTTCAAATGTTGCGTGGTAGTAAGGACCATTCAACTCACCACGTTCAGTATTGGCAAGTGTACGACCAGCCCAGAGATTGATATATCGATTAAACTCGAATTTGGCAATTATATCGAGAATTCCCATCCCAGAATTATCACCAAATCCACCAACGCCTTGACCGGCACCACCATCATATGTTTTTGAGCAAGCAAAACATTCAGTGTTAAAAGTGAATTTCACATATTTATGAATCTGCCCATCTATGTATATACGAGCATTATTAATACCAAATCCAGCGCTATAATCACTTCCATTAGCAGCTGCATTTTGCGCGGCAGTAAAACCACCACGAATACCCATTCCGATACTAATCCACTTAGTATCATCAATTGTTATTTTCCCGCCAGCATATGCACTTGGCAATGTTGTTGCCATTCCTGCAACTAATGCAACAGCAACCCCCGTATGCAATAAATTTCTCTTTATTTTATCAAACTTCATGGTGAAGCCTCCCTGTGAGTAATAAAAACAAATTAAACTCGCTACCCTTCTATTTGAAACTTTTTACTACATAACTCTCCCAAAATTAAACGGATTAGAGGAATTGTGCCTAAGATATTCATATATAGCAAGGATAATCTTAATATTTTTCAAGGAAATCTTTAGAAAATGTAGTATTTTTACAACAGTTATCCTATAAGTTATTATTTATAAACATTTTTTCATATATAAACACAAACATTAAACTTTAAGCTTTCCTCGAGAATCTCTTAGGGTTGTAGTACGATTGAATACTGGGTTGTCTGGATTCATATCTTTCTTATCAGCCACAAAATAGCCATTTCGCTCAAACTGAAAAGATTCTTCTGGCTGCGCTTTATTTAATTGAGGCTCTATATAAGCAGATATAACCTTTTTAGAATTTATATTTAAAAGCCTTCTATAGTCCTTACTACTTATATCTGGATGAGAATCAGAAAACAAATGATCAAACAGCCTTATTTCACTTTTAAGTGCATATTTAATTGGAAGCCAATGAATATTCCCTTTAACTCTTCGTTTTTTAGATCCAGCTGTTCCGCTTTTGGTACTAGGATCATAGCTACAATGAATTTCCTCAATCTCATTATTAGCATTTTTAATTACTTTCTCACATTTTATAATATAAGCATAACGTAAACGCACTTCTACTCCTGGTGCAAGACGGAAATAACCTTTTGATGGGATTTCCATAAAATCATCTTGCTCAATATACAGCGTTTTAGTCAAAAATAAATAACGATTCCCCTCCTCTGGTTTTTGTGGATGATTAGGAATTAGACATTCTTCCTCATAATTATCTGGATAATTAATTATAACTAGTTTCAGTGGCTTAAGAACAGCAATACGGCGCTGTGCACGCACATTAAGATCTTCTCGTAGACAGTTCTCAAGCACACCCATACCTATCCATGAATCTGCCTTACTAACACCAATACGCTCAGAAAATAAACGAATCGAGTAAGGTGTATATCCACGGCGGCGTAATCCAGCTAATGTAGGCAATCTGGGATCATCCCAGCCATCTACAAACCCGCCTTCCACTAATTCTATCAAGATCCGTTTACTCATTACAGTATGAGTAAGATTAAGCCTAGCAAATTCAATTTGTTGTGGATGGCAAGAAATTTTATCTTTTAATTGCGTTAAGATCCAATCATATAGAGGGCGATGATCTTCAAATTCTAATGTACACAATGAGTGAGTAATATTTTCTAAGGCATCAGAAAGGCAATGAGTATAATCATACATTGGATAAATGCACCACTCATTTCCAGTACGATGATGATCCATCCAACGAATTCGATAAATAATAGGATCACGTAAATTCATATTTGGGGATTCCATATCAATCTTTGCCCGTAATACATGAGCGCCATCAGAAAACTCTCCAGCCTTCATACGGCGAAATAAATCTAAATTCTCACTAATTGAACGATCTCGATACGGACTATTAGTTCCTGCTCTGGTCAAAGTGCCGCGTAATTTACGAATTTCCTCTCCGGATGAACTATCTACATAGGCCTTACCCTGATTGATAAGATACTCTGAAAACAGATAAAGCTTATCAAAATAATCAGAAGAGTAGTGTAAATTCTCTCCCCAATCAAAACCAAGCCATCGTACAGATTCACATATTGAATCTACATATTCCTTGCCTTCTTTTTCTGGGTTAGTATCATCAAAACGTAGATGACATATCCCCTTATATTCAAAAGCAAGACCAAAATTCAAACATATACTCTTAGCATGGCCAATATGCAAATAACCATTTGGCTCTGGTGGAAAACGAGTCTCTACACGCCCACTCCATTTCCTCGTGCGAATATCTTCGTCAATAATATTACGGATGAAATTAGAAACAGGCTCAGCAGATAAAGTAGTAGTTGATATATTTTTATTCATAGTTTTCAAATCAGCCTCTCATAATATTTTATGCCGCACCAAACCTATTGGGATATTATAGTGTAGATAGAGTAATCTAGCTCAGAAGAACATATTTTTATACTAAATATATTAAGCATAACCTATCTTTCGCATAGATAATATTTTTACTCTAAACTAATATTATGAAACAACTTACCTTCTCTATTTTACGCTTATTAAATGATGGAAAATTTCACTCCGGGGTGGCTATGGCGCAGTATCTTAATGTTTCTCGTACTAGCATATCCAATGCACTACAAAAATTAGAAGAAAAGGGAGTTGTAGTCCATAGAATTCATGGTCGCGGCTACTGCCTACCTAATCCTATACAGTGGCTTGATAAAAATAAGATTATTAGACATTTTTCTGCTAAAAAAAAGCTTCATATTGCAATATTAGATACTACTAAATCAACTAATACCGAATTACTCAAAAAGGCTACAACAGAAGAGTATTATGGAAATAAAGCAGATACTATCCATGTGGTTGCTACAGAACTGCAAACTCAGGGACGAGGCCGTCGAGGTAAGATTTGGTATTCTGGTCTTGGTGACAGCCTAACCTTCTCTTTATTATGGGGTTTTCAAAAGGGGTCTGGGGTTCTTTCAGGCTTAAGTTTAGCTATTGGAGTAGCAATAATACGATCATTAGAATTATCAGGAATAAAGAATGTAGCCCTTAAATGGCCAAATGATATAGTGTATCAGCATAAAAAAATTGCGGGAATATTAATTGAATTACGCGGAGATTCATTAGGGCCTACTTTAGCTATAATCGGGATAGGTATAAACCTAAAACTTTCAGACAGCATAAAAAAAAATATAGACCAAGAATCAACTGATCTCTTCTCTATTAATAGAAAAAATTTAGACAGAAACAAACTAATGGCAAAATTATTAAGTGAATTGACAATAGTTCTAAAAGAATTTACACAGTCTGGATTTAAACCTTTTAAAAAAGAATGGGTCCAACACCATGAACTTGAGAATGAACAAGTCGCACTATATTTGCCTGATAATTCAATACAAGAAGGTGTAGTACAAGGCATCACAGATGAAGGCTCATTAATACTCAAAACTTCTGAAGGTATGCGCTATTTCAATGGGGGTAATATAAAGCTACGTAGGATGACATAACATGACTTATTTAATGGCAATAGATTCAGGAAACACACATGTTAAATGGGGAATACATGATGGGGCCAACTGGATCAAACAAGGGAGTTTTACTCTTACGCAAACTATTCTTACCCAAAAGGAATGGCAGAAACTACCAGAACCAAATAAAATTATAATTTCTAATGTTTCTAATATAGAAGCAAAAGAAATATTATCTAAGCTTCTTTCATACTGGAAGATAAAGCCTAAATGGATAACAGCCCGTGCATATCAATGTGGCGTTCAAAATTATTATACAGATCCATCACTATTAGGCAGTGACCGATGGGCCGCATTAATTGCAGCCTGGAATTATCAAAAAAAAGGTTGCTTAGTCGTAGATACTGGTACCGCTATGACAGTTGATACATTATCTGATACAGGTGAATTTCTTGGTGGTATTATTGTTCCTGGGTTTGAATTAATGAGGGAGGCATTAACAACTAATATCACTACACTACAAAACTATGAAGGAAAATTTTCTAATTTCCCAAATAATACAGCAGATGCTATATACAGTGGAACAATTCATGCTTTAGCTGGCACAGTAAAATCTATGTCTAATTTGCTTTCTATTACTTTAGGCCATATACCTAAGTGTATTATAAGTGGAGGTGCGTCTAAACAGCTATTGTCTAAACTTAATATGGAAGCTAACGTAATTGATAATTTAGTATTAGAAGGTTTGGTATTAATTGCAAAAGAGAACCCAGAAATTATGTAATTTATAGCTTCATATTCTGAGCATAAGGTCATTAAAGTTTATTACTAATCTTTTCAACATACTACTGGAAACTAATGTCATCCTTTGAGCATACTACTTTTTATAAAACTATCAACCATCTACAGGACCTACCCTCCCCTAATGGAATTGAAATTGCTTTTGTCGGACGCTCAAATGCTGGGAAATCAAGTGCCATCAATACACTTATGAGACGTGATCGCCTAGCTTATGTCAGTAAAACACCTGGCCGAACTCAGCATATTAATTTCTTTAAGCTTGGAGACAAAAATTTCTTAGTTGATCTTCCTGGGTATGGCTATGCTAAAGTGCCACTTAAAATTCGTCAGCACTGGGATAAGCTACTAGGTACCTATTTAGAAACTAGGGAGCCACTTCATGGAATGATACTGATTATGGATATACGACACCCTCTAACAAAACTTGACCAACATATGCTAGACTGGTTTGCGCCTACAGGTAAACCCGTCCATATTTTGCTTACTAAAGCAGACAAAATTACTCGAAACCAGGCTGCAAAGACCCTTTACAAAATCAAAAATATTTTAGGTGATACTTACCCACAATGTAGCGCCCAACTATTCTCAAGCTTATCTAAGATTGGTATTGAAGAAGCTTATATAGTACTTAATAACTGGCTTGGTTTAAATTCCATACAACATCATATACACAATAAAAAACCCCCGGCTAAAGGGGAAATGACCGGGGGAAACTACCTTAAGTAATCATAATGATAACCCTAGCCCAGGGAGAGAGCCGGGAACAACCAAAGTAGTATGTTAATAAGACACTAATTAAGAAAATAAGTTCCCTTTTATTTATTTTTAACGCTCAATTACTACTACAAATAGATTCAATGCATTACTAATTAAAGTATAAATAACTTTCATGCTTGGTTATAATTTATGATTCTAAGCTCCTATTAACTACTATGCTTTGCATAGCACAAGGTTTACAGTATTCTTAGAATAGAAAATTAATGCTTAGGTACTGCTATTTCTAATAACCATGATTTATTTGAGCAATACAAATTATTTATTACTAGAATCTATGTTCTTATATAAAAATGAATAAAAATTACGGGAAATTTCCAGAAAAAAGAATGCGTCGCATGCGTCATGACTTATTTTCACGTCGCTTGATGAGGGAACACCATTTACGTACAGATGACCTAATTTATCCAGTATTTGTACTGAATGGGAAAAATCAAGAAGAGGAAGTGCTTTCAATGCCTGGAGTAACAAGAATAAGTATAGACAAGCTAATGCACAAAGCAGAGCAATGCTTAGAACTTGGTATACCAGCACTCGCAATTTTCCCTGTTATTGATTCTGAACATAAGTCCCTCACTGCAACTGAAGCACTAAATCCCAAAGGTCTTGTTCCAAAAGCTGTAAAGCAATTAAAAAAAACATTTCCAGAATTAGGTGTCATTACTGATGTTGCACTGGATCCATATACTAGTCATGGACAGGATGGGTTAATTGATAATAATGGGTATGTTATGAATGATGAAACTATTAACGTGCTTGCTCAACAAGCACTCGTACATGCTGAAGCTGGAACCGATATAGTAGCGCCATCAGATATGATGGATGGTCGTATTAGTGCAATTCGTAATGCTCTCGATAATAAAGAATTTATTCATACCCGCATACTCGCCTATTCTGCAAAATATGCCTCTCATTTTTATGGTCCATTTCGTGATGCTGTGGGCTCTGCTTCAAATCTAGGAACAGGAAATAAAGAAACCTATCAAATAGATCCAGCAAATTCTAATGAGGCAATATGGGAAACAGGGATGGATTTACAAGAAAGTGCTGATATTATTATGGTAAAACCTGGCATGCCATACCTTGATATTGTACGTCAAATTAAGGATCAATTTAAGGCCCCAACATTTGTCTACCAGGTTAGTGGTGAATATTCCATGATTAAGGCAGCCTCATCAAATGGCTGGCTTGATGAAGAAACATGTGTACTTGAATCATTGTTAGCTATGAAACGTGCAGGAGCAGATGGAATTTTAACTTATTATGCTATACAAGCAGCCAATTGGCTTAAGAAAGATAAATACAAGATATAATCTTCCCTATAATAATTTTAATCATGGCCTCCAACCTCACACATAAAACTAACAACTGAAATATAGTTCTATTAGAAACTAATTCCACTCAATTAAATCAGAAAATTTAAATCCGCTACTTGAGTCACTACTACCTGAATTACTACTATTTGAACCGCTACTATCTGAGTCCCTAGCATTAGATGACATACGCTCTTGAAGAAAAGATTCCATACCTCCAAAATTACTACCTGCCTTTGGAGGTAGATTCTCCTGAAAAAAATATTCTAAAATCTCACCTTCATCATCCCTAAATCCTGTTAAAGGATCAACTCTAGCTGCAACTATACCTTTAGGAACAATCTCCTCTAAAACTATACCATCAAAATTTGTATTATCTAGCTTGGGCACATCTTTTAAAACTTTCCCCATATAGCTTATCCAAATAGGGAGTGCAGCACCAGATCCTGTTTCTTTCTTACCAAGAGTCTTAGGGATATCATAACCAATCCAGGAAACTGCTACTAAATTAGTTTGAAAACCACAAAACCAAGCATCAATAAAATTATTTGTCGTACCAGTTTTCCCAGCTAAATCATTACGCCCTAATTGCTTTGCCTTAACTGCAGTACCCCTTTTCACAACATCTTTCAGCATACTGGTCATAATATATGCATTACGAGGGTCTATTATCTGCTTTGCATTCACACCTGCTAATACAGGTTGCGCTTCCTCTAGTATTTCCCCACGCACATCTTCAATTCTTTTAATTATATGTGGTATTACACGAAATCCACCATTAGCAAATGCAGCATAACCAGTAACCATCTGCATTGGAGAAGCAGAGCCTGCTCCAAGAGCCATAGGAAGATATGGAGGATGAAGCTTAGGATTAAACCCAAATCTAGTAATATAATCCTGGGTATACTGAACTCCAATTGCCTGCAAAATACGAATAGATACCAAATTCTTAGATTTAGCAAGTGCCTCTCGCATCCGGAGAGGACCTTCATATTTACCTGCATAATTTCTAGGTTCCCACTCCCTGCTTCCAGTTTCCTTTGCAGTAAAAGAAATTGGTGCGTCATTTATAACAGTAGCAGGAGTAAATCCTTTCTCAAGAGATGCTGAATAAATAAATGGTTTAAAACTAGAGCCTGGTTGACGAAAAGCCTGTGTAATATGATTAAATTGATTACGATTAAAATCAAATCCTCCAACTAATGCACGAATCTCCCCATCTTCTGGATCCATTGAAACTAAGGCTGCCTCAGCCTTAGGAAGCTGTACGATACGCCAAGTATCATTTTCATTCTTTGTTACCCTGATTAGCGATCCTGGACGAATATATTTTTCATCTAATCCCACTTCTTTACTAAGAAATTTTTCCACAAAGCGCAGACCTTCACCTATAATCTTAACCCTTTCTCCACCTTTACGGTATGCATGAACCACCTCAGGATTTACAGATAAAACTACTGCTGCGTGAATTCCATCACTATCTAAAACATCTTTCAGGGCTTCATCTAATAATTTACTCTGATCTTGACTGTTTTGAATTAATTCTATAAAGCCCTCAGGACCTCTATATCCATGTCGCCCATCGTGGCTCATGACACCCTGGCGCACAGCTTTATAAGCCGCTTCTTGATCCAATTTTCTCACTGTTGTATATACCTTTAACCCTCTAGTATAAGTTTCTTCTTTAAAACGTTCATGTATCTCTTGGCGTACCATTTCAGCAACATAATCAGCTCGCAAAGGGAACTCTCTGGATTTATGTTTTTTATAAACAATTTCTAATTTTTGACTTTTTGCTCCCTGAAATTCTGAATCAGTAATAAAACTTAGCTTCTTCATGCGCCCTAAAACATATAACTGACGTGCTTTTGCTCGTGCTGGATTTACAACTGGATTATAGCGGGATGGAGCCTTAGGTAAACCAGCTAACATAGCAGACTCAGCAATAGAAAGACCACTAAGATTTTTTCCAAAATAAACCCTGGCTGCAGAAGCAAAACCATAAGATCGTTGTCCAAGGTATATCTGATTCATATATAGCTCAAGAATCTTATCTTTACTTAAGCTATGTTCAATTTTGAATGCAAGTAGGGCCTCACTGAATTTCCTTGTTAATGTCTTTTTTCTAGTTAAAAAAAAGTTTCTTGCCACTTGCATCGTTATAGTACTTGCACCTTGTCGTACTACACCTGATGTAACATTAGAATAAACAGCACGTAATACACCTAAATAATCTACACCACCATGTTGATAAAAACGCTCATCCTCTGCAGAAATAATTGCATGTTTTAAATCTTCAGGCACTACATCAATTTTTACTAAATCCCTATGCTCCTCACCAAACTCACCAATTAATAAACCTTCTGCACTATAAATCCTCAAAGGAATTTTTGGCCTATAATCAGTCAAGACCTCAAGTGATGGGAGTGTTGGTATCGTAACAAGCGCAGCAAAGACTATTAGTAAAATACCAATCAAACCTAGCGCTAAGGATGCCCCAGTTATGTAAATAAACCAGCGAATTAACATAAAAAATAAATTTTAAAATATGAATCTAACATCATAATTTGTAATAATAAACCAGTTTCATCTTAAAAATTAATACTATACTTCTAATGCTTTATAAAATTTTTTAAGTAGTTTTATAAGTTTATAAAATAAATAGTATTCTTTCATATTCTAGCAATATTTAGAAATAACATTTATATAATTACAGTTAAAAGCCATATACCAAATTTGAATATAATTAAAGCAAAAAGCCCCCTATAAAGAAAAATTAATAAAGAACCACAATAAAGAAATAAATATAACTCTGGGTCTTTTCAGATACAATGGATCATATTGAGGTATTTGACAGAAATTGAGCCATGAGCAAAACAAATAATATTATACTAATAGGTATGATGGGTGCAGGGAAAACTACGATTGGCAAATCCCTAGCAAATTATTTAAATAAAACCTTCATTGACTCTGACCATGAAATCCAGAAACGTACTGGCGTTACAATACCAATAATTTTTGAAATAGAAGGTGAATCTGGTTTCCGTAAACGTGAAACATGTATGCTAAATGAATTATTAAGAACTGATAATATTGTTCTTGCGACAGGAGGAGGGATAATTCTAAGTGAAGAAAACCGTAATCTTCTAAAAACAAAAGGAACAATTATTTATCTACGAGCAACTGTTAATGAATTATGGCAAAGAACTAGACATGATAGAAATAGGCCAATTCTTCAAACTAAAAACCTTAAATCCAAACTTACTGAATTGTATGAGAAACGTGACCCCATATACCATGAAATAGCCCATCTTGTTATTGAGAGCGGAAAACAAAGTATCCATCACATGGTAAAATCTATTGCTTTACAACTTTCTAATTATACTAATTAAGCTGCTATTTATTAACTTAGAAAGTTATTAATGGAAACTCAAAAAAATACTTTATTACAAAAGATTAATTCAAGTTTTGTGAAATTTAAAATAAGATGCAAACTATTCTCGCAAATATTGCTACAGCTTCTAACCCGCAAAGTTACCCGATTCATATTGGTAATAATATATTAAATAATTCTAACCTTATATTCCCTTATCTTTCACAAAAGAAAGTTGCCATAGTTACTAATACTACTATTGCTCCCCTATACCTTCAAACCCTTATAAATAATCTAAAAGAAAAGCAAATAAATTCCGTACCAATTATCCTTCCTGATGGAGAGAAACATAAGAATTGGAAAATATTAAACTGTATTTTTGATGCTCTTCTAGAAAACAAATGTGAACGCAATACTACAATTATAGCTTTAGGAGGTGGTGTCATTGGGGACATTACTGGATTTGCTGCAGCTTCTTATTTACGAGGGGTACCTTTTATCCAAATTCCAACAACACTATTAGCCCAGATTGACTCTTCAATTGGGGGAAAAACAGGTATTAATCATGAGCTTGGTAAAAATTTAATTGGGTCATTTTATCAACCCCAAGTAGTACTGGCAGACTGTAAAACTCTTGATACATTACCAAACCGCGAGTTTATAAGTGGGATTGCCGAAATGATTAAATATGGATTAATTCGTGATTATCTATTTTTTGAATGGCTTGAAAAGAACATAAATAGAATTTTAGAAAGAGAAGATAAGGTGTTAGCTGAAGCAATAGAGCGAAGTTGTATGAATAAAATTGAAATAGTTTCAGCTGATGAAAAAGAACATGGTGTAAGAGCAATTCTAAATCTAGGTCATACTTTTGGTCATGCAATTGAAAATGCAATGGGATATGGAACATGGCTACATGGTGAAGCTGTAGCTGCAGGTACTGTACTAGCTGCACAATTATCAGAACGTATGCATTTAATTGAAAAATCAGAGGTTGAGCGTATTAAATCACTCTTCTTGCAAGCAGGACTTCCTATTATTGTTCCTAATCTAAGAACTGCACAATACTTAAATCTAATGCAGCGCGATAAAAAGGTTGAGAAAAATAATATTCGTTTTGTACTACTTAAAAGTATTGGCAATGCCACAATTTGCTCTGATGTTCCTATAAACATATTAACTAAAATGCTTGATGAATACTCTACCGATGATTAATTTAGCAAATTTTGCAGTATCATCAAATAATTCTCGTGGACGTATTGTCAAAGAAAAACCTCCACTTGATCGTAGTGAATTTCAACGTGATCGAGACCGTATAATACACTCTTCAGCTTTTAGAAGGCTCGAATATAAAACACAGGTATTTGTTAACCACGAGGGTGATTTATTTCGAACACGTTTAACGCATTCTCTAGAAGTGGCCCAGATTGGCCGTTCTATTGCAAGAAATTTACGACTTAATGAAGATTTGGTAGAAGCTATATCCCTTGCACATGATCTAGGCCATACACCATTCGGTCATGCTGGCCAAGATGCCCTAAACAAATGCATGAAGAATCATAATGGTTTTGAACATAATCTACAGTCTCTACGTGTAGTAGATACATTAGAAGAAAAATATGGTGAATTTAACGGATTAAATCTTTCTTTTGAGACTCGCGAAGGCATTCTAAAACATTGCTCGAAAAAAAATGCTGAAAAATTAGGTGATGTAGGAAAAAGATTTCTAACTAACCAGAGACCATCACTAGAAGCGCAGCTTACTAATATTGCTGATGAAATAGCATATAACAATCATGATGTTGATGATGGCTTACGCTCTGGTATTATTACACTAGAGGAACTACAACAAGTTAGCATCTTCTCTCGCCATTTATCAATGTCAAAGAAACTTTATCCGAGAATATCAGGACGAAAGCTTATACATGAAACCATTAGATCTATGATTAATACTTTAGTATCTGACCTAATAAAGCAAAGCACTATTAACCTCAAGAGCAACCAAATTAATAGCCTGGAAGATGTTTTGATAGCACCTACTCTTATTACTTTTAGTGAGAAAACTAAGAAAGAACAACAAGAATTAAAGAGATTTTTACGGAATAAATTATATCAACATTTTAAAGTGACACGTATGAGCAACAAAGCTCAACATACAATAAAAATGCTATTTAATGCATTTAGTGAAAACACACAGCTGCTCCCTCCAAAATACCAAATAAAATCTAACAAAAACAAATACCAGTCAATTACTGATTATATTGCAGGTATGACTGACCGATATGCAATTAAAGAGTATAAAAGATTATTTACTGTTGAAGGGAATTAAGTTGATAATTAGATTTTCACTTAAAATTTTGATCCCCAAGAAAATAACTGTGCTAGAAAAAAACTATACCATTCAGGTATGCGAAAAATATAATTACTGTTAAGATTCCTTGTTTAAGAAATAATAAAATTTAGCGGATGCTGTAACATATAAATTAAATGATGCACCATAATATTTAATTTACTTAGTAAAATAACACCTACAAAATATTGCTCTAATAAGCTTTTCAATGACAAAATTAAAAAATGACACACTACTAAGAGCACTGCTCAAGCAGCCTACAAAATATACTCCTGTGTGGATGATGCGCCAAGCGGGAAGATATCTCCCTGAATATAACAAAACAAGATCTCATGCTGGAGATTTTCTTTCTTTATGTAAAAACCCTGACCTGGCAACAGAAGTAACCATGCAACCCCTTGAACGTTATTCTCTGGATGCGGCAATCTTATTCTCAGATATTCTAACTATTCCTGATGCAATGGGGCTTGGCCTATATTTTGCTGAAGGAGAAGGACCTAAATTTGAGAGGCCCTTGCGTGAAGAACGAGAAATTCTTTCACTTACAATACCAGATCCCTATGTACATTTAGGTTACGTAATGAATACAGTCTCACAAATCCGAAAAACTCTTGATAATCAAGTGCCATTAATTGGATTTTCTGGAAGTCCATTTACACTTGCTTGTTATATGATAGAAGGGCGCGGAGGCACTGATTTTCACCAAATCAAAACAATGCTTTATACACGACCAGAATTACTGCACCATATTTTAAATATAACCTCACAATCAGTAATCCATTATCTAAATGCACAAATTGAATCTGGAGCACAAGCTGTTATGATCTTTGATACATGGGGAGGTGTACTATCACACTCAGCTTACAAAGAATTTTCTTTGCAATATATGAAACAAATAATATCAGAACTAAAGCGTGAGCAAAATGGAGAGCGTATTCCTAACATTATTTTTACTAAAGGTGGAGGACTATGGCTAGAGAATATTGCAGAAACTGGATGCGATGCATTAGGGCTTGATTGGACTATAAATATTACTGAAGCTCGAAGTAGAGTAGGAGATAAAGTTGCATTACAGGGTAACCTTGATCCAGCAATACTATTTTCAACGCCTAAAATAATTTCTGCTGAGGTAGAAAAAATTCTAAAAGGTTATGGAAATGGTCATGGACATATATTTAATCTTGGCCATGGCATATCCCAGTTTACTCCTCCAGAGAATGCTGCAGCTTTGATTGATTCTGTTCATTCTCTTAGTAAGAAATATCATTAATTAAAAATATAATAAGAGATACCTATCTATGTTAAATAATATCAGTTCACTTTTTCTCTTGTGTTTGTCACTATTATTAGCATCTTGTGGCAGCCTTAAACCAATAAATAATCTTCAAGAGCATAATGACTATAACTCTAAATCAAAAGAGCTCTATATCGAACCTGAACTAGGCCATGGTCATATGCAATCCCCTATTAATATTCAATCTTTCAAAGAAAAGACAAATAATTTCCATCAAATAACCCTAAATTATAAGGATGAAATTAATGCCGTTGAAAATTTAGGCCATACTGTACAGCTTGATTTTAAGACTGGTAGCACAATAGATTATAAAGGGGTGGAATATAATTTGAAACAAATGCATTTCCATACCCCGTCAGAACATTTGATTGATGGAATGACTTTCCCAATGGAAATGCATATCGTCTCTAAAAATAAATCCACAAAAAAAACTAATCCGCGGTATCTAATAATTGGTATTCTATTCAAAGAAGGAAAAAATAATAAATTTCTTGATGAATTCATAAATAAAATACCAAAATCTGAAGATACTATAACATCATTAAAGATAGGGACAGTTAGCCTAAATGATTTGCTATACAGCAGCAAGCTGAATAATGTGAGAAATTTCTACCATTACCCAGGATCACTAACAACGCCACCATACACTCAGACAGCACAATGGTTTATATATAAAACTATTATGGAAGCATCTCCTCAACAAATTCGAACTATCAATGCTATTGAAGGCAACAATGCTCGACATATCCAAGGTATATTTTCTCGTAGTATCGACTAATAAGATATACTATTTTTTCTTAATAACTAATTTTCGGTAGAATCTAAGACGACGTGGATCTATTTTATTTTCTTTGATAGCTCTTTCAATCGCACAATCTGGCTCATTTATATGGAGACAATTACTAAATTTACATTTCCCAATGTAGGGATGAAATTCTATAAATCCCCATGCTAAATCTTTATTACAAATATGGTATAAACCAAATTCCTGAATTCCAGGGGAATCAATAATATGTGTATTTTCATCTAAATGATAAAGCTTTGCATGAGTAGTTGTATGACGACCAGTATCAAGCGCGCTAGAAATTCTATCTGTGGCACGATCAGCATCAGGAATAATGGTATTGATAAGAGTAGATTTACCCATCCCAGACTGGCCTATCATAACGTTTAAGTGACCTTTTAAATATGATAAAAGAGGTTTGATATCATTCTTTGCACTTATTTTTAATAATGAATATCCAATTCTTGGATACAGTGAAAGACTGGGAAGAATAGAGCGCGTAGGCTCAACAAGATCAATCTTATTAAGAACAATTAATGCTTTTATCTTTTGATTTTCAGCAGCAACTAGGCAACGTGTTACAAACTCTTCATCAAAACTAGGTACTGCAGAAATTACAATGATAATTTGAGTAACATTTGAAGCAATAAGTTTCTCACAAGTAGTATTACTTCGATATATCAAAGTACTACGCGGAGAAATAGTTTCTATCACACCCTGACCACCTGAAATATACTTAACTTTAACATTATCACCACAAACCGCACCGCTCTTCTTCCCACGTATTACACAAGATAGCACTTCCCCATTTGCCATCTCAACAAGATATTGCCTACCAAATGCAGCAACTATTTGCCCGCTAATAGGTGGAGATACAGAGCTATATTCCAGATTCAAATCTTAAATAAACAATCAATTTTTGATGCGCAAATAAAATCATTCTCAGACAGACCACCTATTGCATGTGTTGTATATTCTATTCGACATTTATTGTATCCCAGTGTCAAATCGGGATGATGATCTTCACGATGCGATACCCAAGCTACTATATTAGTAAAAGCCATCACCTCATAATAGTTTTTAAAACTATAAACCTTACTTATCAACCCATCATAATGCTCCCACCCATCAAGTTGTAGCATTAATTCTTTAATTTCTACATTTGAAAGTGGCGGTACATTTCCTTCACACGACTTACATTTCTTAGCTGCAAGACTATTGATAGCATCAGTCATTATTACTCCTATAAATCTAATAATAAAATTTTATTGCCTAAGCCTTATAAAACTAATTATGCGCTAAGTTTTGTAATCGCGCTATTCTTACCAAAGCTGGAGGATGTGAATCATAAAATGCAGAATGAAGTGGATCAGGAGTAAGTGTTGCAGCATTATCTTGATACAATTTTACAAGTGCCTGAATAAGATCACTGGCAGATGCCTTATCCACTGCATATGCATCAGCTTCAAATTCATGCTTTCTGGAATAAAAACTTGATAATGGCTGAAATAAGAAAGTAAATGTAGGCATTACCAAGAAAAATAATAATAGCGCCATTGCAGTTGAAGGATAAAACGTATTAGTCTGAGTTTCATTCAAGGAGATTATACCTAACCCTTGATAAAACCACTCCTGATTCATTAAATAGCCCAGCAACCATAAGAAAATTAAACTCATGGTAAAAGTCCAAATAATACGCTTAATAACATGATTCTTTTTAAAATGCCCTAACTCATGCGCTAATACTGCTTCAATTTCTGGTGGATTAAGGTGTGAAAGCAGCGTATCAAAAAATACAATACGTTTGTTTTTACCAAAACCAGTGAAATAAGCATTCCCATGGCTACTTCTACGGGAACCATCCATCACAAATAAACCACTCGATCTAAACCCACATTTCTGCATTAATTGTTCTATACGTATTTTAAGGGAAGAATCTTCTAATGGCGTAAATTTATTAAAAAGAGGGGCAATCCAAGTTGGATAAACAGATAATAAAATTATGTTAAAAGCCACCCACATCAACCAAGCATATAACCACCAATTATCACCTGCTTTTTCCATTAACCATAGAATAGCAAATAAAAGAGGTAAGCCAATCAATATCCCAAGTGAACCTTGCTTAATAAGATCTGTAAAGAACATAGCAGGGGTCATTTTATTAAAACCAAATTTTTTTTCAATAACAAAAGTACGATAATAATTAATCGGTATTTCCAATACCCCAATTAATAATACAGTACATAAAATAAATACCACACCATGTAATAAGGAATTACTAAAAAAACCAGACCAGAAAGAATTAAGAGCATTTAGACCACCACCAAAGGTAAGGATCAATAGTAGCGCTGTATCTAAGAAAATATTAGCATAACTTAAGCGAGTCTTAGTACAAGTATAATCTGCTGCCTTTTGGTGTGAATCAAGATTGATTTGAGAAGCAAAATTCTCAGGAACAGTATCCCTATGAATATTAATGAAACGTATATGCCGAATGGCTAACCAAATTCTCGTTGAAACGACACATATTAAAATAAATAAAAATATAAAAGTAAATATTGACATAATTTAAAAATAGAATATAGAAAATAGAACCAATAAGTGACGTATAGCTACTGATATGACACAATTAGAAATTAACAATTCTATTTTATTCCTTTATTATGGCACAAGTAAATAACAATAACCTCATCTGGATTGATATGGAAATGAGTGGTCTTCTATCTGATAGCGATCATATATTAGAAGTGGCCCTAGTAATAACAGATGCTCAATTAAATATAATGGCTGAAGCACCTGTTCTTGTAGTACATCAATCAGATACAGTGCTTAACAACATGGATAAATGGAATACATCTACCCATTCCAAATCTGGCCTAATTGATAAAGTAAAAGCATCTAAACTCAACGAGAGTGAAGTTGAAGAAAATATGCTTGTGTTTTTGCAAAAATATGTTCCACCAAACATGTCTCCAATGTGTGGTAATACTATCTGCCAAGACCGTCGCTTTCTAGCCCGTACAATGCCAAAACTAGAAGCATATTTTCATTACCGAAATCTGGATGTAAGTACGCTAAAAGAATTAGTTAAACGATGGAAACCAGAAATTCTTTCAGGGTTTACTAAACAAGGTAAGCATGAGGCTCTATCAGATATTTATGATTCTATTGCAGAATTAAAATACTACCGAGAATATTTTCTTAGATCAGAATAAATCTCTCTATCGGACTTCTTTAAAATAATTAATAAGACCATTTGTAGAAGAATCATGAGAGTCTATTTTCATTTCGTCTTTCAATTCACCCAAAATTTTTTCTGCAAGCTGTTTGCCACGTTCAACACCCCATTGATCAAATGGATTTATATTCCAAATTACACTTTGAACAAATACTTTATGTTCATACAATGCAATAAGAGATCCTAGTGTTTTAGGATCTAATTTCTTAAATAAAATTGATGTAGTCGGTCGCCCTCCAGGACAAATTTTATGCGGAATTATTCTTTCATATGAGCACTCTCTGAATTTTTCATCTGACAACTCTGCTTCATACTCCCCATAGATATCACTTTCCTTCTTACCACACATCATTGCCTCGGTTTGAGCAATAAAATTAGCTAGCAACAAATTATGCTGGTCATCTATCGGATAATGACTAATACATGGAGCTAAAAAATCTGCAGGAATAATTTGTGTCCCTTGATGTAATAATTGATAAAAAGCATGCTGTCCATTTGTTCCTGACTCTCCCCATACTATAGCTCCTGTAGCATAATCCACTTCATTACCACAACTATCTACTTGTTTACCATTACTTTCCATTTCTAATTGCTGCAGGTAGGCCGGAAAACGATGTAAAGATTGGTCATAAGGTAAAACTACATGAGATTTATTCCCGAAAAAGTTGATTTGCCAAACCCCAATGAGCCCCATTATAACTGGTAAATTTTTTTCCATAGGAGTAGCAATGAAATGCTTATCCATTTCTCTAGCTCCTTTAAGCAATGAATAAAAATTTTCCATTCCAATACTAAGTGCAATGGGTAAACCAATTGCTGACCATAACGAATACCTTCCCCCTACCCAATCCCAAAATTTGAACATATTACTGACGTTAATCCCAAATTTCTCAACTTCAGTACGATTTGTAGAGACTGCAACGAAATGATGTTCAATATCTTTTTCACTACCACCTTTAGCTAAAAACCATCTGCGAGCCATACGTGCATTAGCCATAGTTTCTTGTGTAGTGAAAGACTTAGATGCAATAATAAATAACGTAGTTTCAGAATTTAAATTTTTTAAAACTGTTGATATCTGAGTCCCATCAATATTAGAAACAAAATGTGAAGAAATATGTTTTGCACTATAAGGTTCTAATGCTTCAGTAACCATTGTTGGACCCAAATTAGAACCACCAATTCCAATATTTACAATATCAGTAAATACTTTCCCTGAGTAACCTTTTCGTTCTCCATTCCTAATAGAAGTTGTAAACGTATCCATCTTTGCTAACACATTATGGACCTCAGGCATGATATCAATACCATTTATTATTAAGGATTCTTCTCTCCTTAATGCAAAATGTAGGGCTGTACAATCCTCAGAAAAATTTACCTTCTTCCCACTAAATAGATCGGAAATTTTTCTCTCTAATCCTTGATGATTAGCAAGATCCAACAATAAATTAATTGTATCCTGACTGACCGGATGCTTTGAATAGTCTATTAAAATATCATTAAACTGCAAGGAGAAATGTTTAAACCTTTGAGGATCTTGAATAAATAATTCAAACAAATCCTGCTGTGCCATAACTGACTGGTGAGCCTTTAGTGATAGCCATGCATTCGATGTTGTTAATATGGACATTTTTTCGTACTTATTTTAGATAGTTATGCTGCAGATTAACTTATATTAGCGATACCAATTCCTATATCGCATACAGATAATATTTATATATTCTTTCTAATATTTAAAATATCTGTAATACTTGTTCCCTCCTAGAGAATTTAGCTTTTAAACCTAGAATTCCTCATAAGAAAATTCTTAAAATAATTATGAAAAAATTTGTACGATAATTAATATAATTAATCACAAGATTAATCAAAAACACTAAACAAGAATATAAGGCTATCTTCCATAACGTAAAATATTCGAAACTAGTGTATTAAAAGTTTCTTTCTTTTGCTCCTCATCAGAATATTTTCCTTCTATATTAGAGTTATTATCAGCTATTTCTTCACAGAAATCACAGTAGTTATGCCAGTCCTTATTGTAATTAGGTATATCTTCTTGGGGAACATGATGCCTGAATCCTTCAATTATACCCTGCATCGCAGATAACCTTTCACCTAAATATACATCTAAACTATCAGGCCAATTAATTGGTTCTGGGTAAACACCAGATAAAACTGAGTGTATATCGGACCGGAATCTCTCTACGGCAGATGCATGACGCTTACGATTATAAATTTCAAATATCCCAGCACAAATAAGGGCTAAAGCCATCAAAACAAAGGGCCATGCAGGGACTTCTGTAAAATATCCTGCTATTTGATTAAAAAATGTATCCATATTATTCTCTTATGATCTAGTTAATATTATTTAAACTTTCATAAATCTAGCTGCAACTATATTTTCCTATAATTTTCTATTTTTTGCTTCTTTATTTCATGAAACTTTATATCATGTAACGGTCGCCAAGTTAAAAATAATAGAATTCTAGGTAAAGTCAATATATTATTTTTTACTTTATAGAACATTATGTCTTTTTGGCTAACAAATCATTCAATTTTTCCTCCTATAGAAGACGCCTTAATTGAGCCTAACGGCTTACTTGCTGCTGGTGGAGACCTTTCACCAGAACGCATCATGATGGCGTATCGTTGTGGTATTTTTCCTTGGTTTAATGAAAATGATCCTATCTTATGGTGGAGCCCTGATCCACGTATGGTTTTATTTCCTAACGAGCTTAAGATTTCGCGCTCTTTACATAAAATTCTAAAGAAAAAGGATTATGAAATCAGGGTTGATACTGCTTTTGAAGATGTTATAAATTCTTGCGCCGCACCAAGAAAAGAACAGCCGAGCACATGGATCCACTCTGATATGATTACAGCCTATATAACCCTATATGAAATGGGACTAGCCCATTCAGTAGAAACCTGGATAGATGGCAAATTAGTAGGGGGACTATATGGTATTAGCCAAAGAAAGATATTTTTTGGTGAATCAATGTTTACAAAAGTTAATAATGCATCAAAAATTGCATTCTGCTTCCTAGTTAGGCAATTGAAAAATTGGGACTATAGTGTGATTGATTGCCAAATGAGAACCTCTCACCTTGCCTCTTTTGGAGCACGAGAAATTCCAAGAAATAAGTTTCTTCGCATATTAAAGGAATCAGAAAAACATCCAAATCATATTGGAAAATGGAGTTTTAATAAAGATTTAATTAATAACTATCCTCATTAATATTACTTTATAAATTTTATGAGTAACACAAAATAACCTTTATCTATAATAAGTCCTTTCACTCATGAATTGATAGACCAAATAGAATATTGTATTTTAAAAGCCATGCACACTCCCATACCTTAAGGGATAATTGAATCTAATTTTTACTTATATTAATTCTGAAAAATAACAATGAGATTTAGCGTTCAATCGACCGAATTCTAGCAGCACGTTTTTCTGTTAAATTTGCCTCTTCAATTTGATTGGTTTTTCGTTGTAACCACGCTAAATTTTCTAAACCAATAGCAACATCAGGATGATCATCACCAAGAGATTTTTCCCAAATTTCTAAGGCACGCTTAAGAAGAGGTCTAGCCTGAGAATATAACATTTGTACAATATATACTGATGCCAAATTATTTAAACTTGTTGCAACAATTGGGTGCTCTACTCCAAGCTCTTTTTTAACAATTTTTAATGCCCGCTTATATAGAGATTCTGCTTTTTCGTATTTTTCTTTTTTCTCGTATATTAAAGCTAACCCATTTAGACTTGTAGCAATACTTATATGATCTAACCCATAAGTCTTCTCATTAATCTCCACTGCTCTCTTATAAAGGCGCTCAGCTAATTTAAATTTATCTGTTGATACATAAAGTGAAGCTAAGTTATTTAGACTCATAGCTACATCAGAATGGTCTGACCCAAGTATTCTTTCTTTAATACTAATTGCACGTTTATGAAAAATTTCTGCTTCTTCATGCCTCCCCTGCGCATGAGAAAGTAATGCAAGATTGTTAAAATTCATAGCAACATCAATATGATTTATACCAAGAGATTTTTTATTAATTGAAAGAGCTCTCTTCAAAAGAGGCTTTGCCATAGCATACTTCCCTTGTACACGGTATACTTCTGCAAGATTATTTAAACTTGCAGCAACATTAGAATGACTTAAACCAAAATTTCTTTCTGCAGTTTCCAGGGCAGTTTTAGCTACAATAATTGCACTAGCATAATCTCCCTGAAAATATAATTTCTCCAATTTTTCATTAAGAGAATTTAATTCTGATCCTGCATAAACAGATACACTAGAAGAAAAAAAAGTAATAACAAATAAAATATTTAATATTTTCATAAATAACTTTCTTTAATTAGATAAAATAATCAATATATATTTAAAATTAATTTTTACTGAATTTAAACTAATCATAATGTATCGTCTTAAAAAGAATTAACCTCTAATCTAATAATGCAAAAATAAAATTAAAGTTCTAAATATTCAATCATCATTCAAGGTTATAATTAGAATTATGCTTTATTCTTCACTACGACCACTACTTTTCAAATTAGATCCAGAAATTACGCATAGAATAGCACTAAGCACACTAAAATATGCGTACAAATTAAAGCTATTTCATGAACAACCAATTGATTGTAAACATCATAAGATTATGGGGCTTGATTTCCCTAATCGCGTTGGATTAGCTGCAGGACTCGATAAAAATGGAGCACATATTAAGGAACTTGCCGCATTAGGATTTGGCTTTATTGAAATAGGAACTGTCACACCCCGCCCTCAACCAGGAAATCCTAAACCACGCTTGTTTAGAATTACACAAGCTAACGCATTAATCAATCGATTAGGGTTCAATAATTCTGGCATAGATACCGTTTTGCAAAATATCAAAAATGCAAAATACCAAGGGATACTTGGGGTAAACATTGGTAAAAACATAGACACTCCAATCGAAAAAGCCTGTGATGATTATTTAAAATGTATGAGAAAAATATATTTCTGTGCTAGCTATATTGTAGTAAATATTTCTTCACCAAATACTCCAGGCCTCCGAGAATTACAGAATAAGGAAGAACTTGATCTTTTATTAAATAAATTAAAATCTGAACAAATAAGGCTTGCAGATATTCATGGAAAATATACACCTTTAGTTATAAAAATTGCTCCTGATCTTGAGTTAGCACAGATAACCTCAATTTCCATGTTGCTTATTAAATATAAAATCGATGGTATTATAGCTACAAACTCAACAATATCCCGTAACAAAATTAATCATCTTCCGAGCTCATTAGAATCTGGAGGCCTAAGCGGGTCTCCACTTACAAAATTAGCAACCAATATTATCTATCAATTAAATAGTATACTTCAGGGAGCCATACCTATAATCGGTGTAGGTGGCATTATGTGTTCATCTGATGTACAAGAAAAGCTAGATGCTGGAGCTAGTTTGGTACAAATATATACTGGATTAATTTATCATGGGCCCCAACTAGTTCACGATGCTGTTAAGATAGCTTGCAAATAAATATTATAGCCTTCCAAAGATGCTAACTGAGAAAATTAATTCATTACTACCACAAACTCAGTGCGGGAAATGTGGATTTGCAGGATGCAAGCCATATGCCGAAGCAATCGCAGAAGGACTTGCAGACATCAATCAATGCCCACCTGGCAATGATAAAGGCATACAAAAGCTAGCTAACTTATTAGGGGTGAAACCTAAACCATTAAATACTGCACATGGGTCACCAAAACCTGAATCAATAGCCTTCATAGATGAAGAAATTTGTATAGGGTGTACTTTCTGCATCCAGGCATGTCCAGTAGATGCTATTGTTGGAGCACCTAAAAAATTACATACTGTAATATATTCAGAATGCACTGGGTGTGAACTATGTGTGGCCCCATGTCCAGTTGATTGTATAATAATAAAACCAGTTAAGAATAATTCTAGAGATAGAATTAATGGTACATCTAGAATAAGCAATAAAGACATTAAATTTACGAATAATCTTAAAAAAAGAACGCCCAATTATTTACGAATGAGATATGAAAGAAGACTTGAAAGATTAGAGCGCGAAAGAAAAATTCTATCTAAGAAGTTTATAAAGCAAACGAAGAAAATTAACCTTTCTAGCTATATTGCAACTATAAAATCTAAAAAAAATACTAAGCAAGATAATAAAATCAAATAACTAGTATTAGTTGCTTATATGGGCTATCTTTCCATGTATTACATATGAATTCATCTAAGCGATTTGAAATATTTTCACGACTTAGGGCAGCAAATCCAGAACCAACTACTGAATTGGTTTATGGTTCTCCATTTGAATTATTAGTTGCAGTAATGCTATCTGCGCAAGCAACTGATAAGAGTGTAAATATTGCAACAAAATTATTATTTGAAGAAGCAAACACACCAGAAAACATTGTTTCTCTTGGAGAAATTAAATTACAAACATATATCAAGCGTATTGGTTTATATAGGAATAAAGCCAAGAATATTGTAAAAACTTGTAATCTTCTCGTACAAAACTTTAATAGTTGTGTTCCACAAACTATAGAAGAGCTTGAAAGCCTACCTGGCGTGGGCCACAAAACTGCAAATGTGATTCTAAATACCGCATTTGGCAAACCTACCATTGCAGTAGATACTCATATTTTCCGTGTTTCTAATCGAACTGGCTTAGCAGTTGGGAAGAATGTATCCGAAGTTGAATTAAAGCTTCTAAGATTTGTACCTAAGCAATTTCATCAGGATGCTCATCATTGGCTAATCTTACATGGAAGGTACGTATGTAAAGCACGAAAACCTGAATGTAGCAAATGTATTATTGAAGATATTTGCGATTTCAAAAAAAAAAATTTGACAATTAATACCCCAAATTTAAACCATATACCTTAAATGTATAAATTATCTAGGTACCAATCTCGAAAATTCTTTTTTGATACTTGGCATAAGTATCAGAATAAAGAATCACTCTCTGATATGGAGAAAATTACACTAAATGTCATTCTATTGCACCCAGAATACCATTTTATATTTAACAATACAGACAGTTATCATGATAAAGACTTTCCTCCTGAAATGGGAAGCACTAACCCATTTCTACACATGAGCATGCATATTGCTATAAAAGAACAAGTTTCTATTGATCAACCTACTGGAATTAAAAAGAGGTTCAATCGTTTACAAAAGAAAAATAATGATGAACATAAAACAACACACGAAATTATGGAATGCCTTGCCGAAATGCTATGGCAAGCTCAACGTAACCAGAGCGCTCCTGATGTATCAATTTACTTCGAATGCTTAGATAAATAAAATAATAGGGTACGAAAGTACCCTATTATTCCCCGAAGCTAATATCAACCTTATAGTTCTTTATCTCTTAGTTTTCAAACCACTCTGGCTAGAAAAATAAATTGCTAGGTTCTCAATATCTTCTGTACTCAGAGCTGCTGCCATACCAGCCATTATTGGATCTTTACGCTTTCCTGTTTTATATTCAATTAAAGATTTCTCAAGATAAGTTTTATATTGCCCAGCAATTTTTGGAAAAGCTGGACTAGGGCTATTTCCATCAGGGCCATGACAAGCAGCACATACTTCTGCTGCTTTTTTCTTACCCGCCTCAATATCAGCTGTAATACCAGGCCCTGAAATTAATAAACATATCACACCAAATACGGTAATCGCAAAATTTTTCATTATAGGTTCCTTATATTTATATCTACATTACTTACTAGCATAATAAGCAGCCAAATCTTCCATATCTTTTTTAGAAAGACTTGCTGCTATTGCTCTCATGCTAGGATGGCTACGGGCACCAGTTTTATAAGCTTGAAGAGCTTTCACTAAGTAACCCGAATGTTGACCACCAATTTTCGGAACGTTATATACTTTTGGGTAAGCTGTACGGTAACCATCTATCCCGTGACAACCAACACACATTTGCGTATTACCCTTACCTTTAACTGCATCTCCCTCTGCTTGCGCCACCCCTGAAATTACTAAAAGTGACCCGCATAGCAGCATCTTTACTGTTGCTAATTTATTCATTATGCCTCCCTGTATAAAGCTATAAAGCAATTCTATTAAGTAGTATTACTCTTTACTTGCCTAATTTTATAACAACACTACTAGGCTTAATTAGTATTTTATTATACTGTTTTTTCCTATTTGCTTGCAAATTCTACCTTCATCTAGTTAGCTTTATTTCTTCACAAAAATATCTATCCTATTAATTGAATTTAATCTATTACTAACTATGAGAATCTTTTTCAAATTTTAATTTCTTAGCTTCTAATTCATCCCATCTAGTAAGGTGATTTGCGACTTCCTTTTCTAAACTAGCGAAACGAGTTTTTAGTCTTATCATTTCATCAGGCGCATCGCGATAAATAGCAGAATCACTTAATTTATTAGCAATATTAGCCTGTTCTTTCTCTAGCATCTCGATCCTTGCAGGTAACAGCTCTAATTCCTTTACCTCATTAAAATTTAACCTGAATTTAGAAACCAATTTTGACTGCTTTAGTTTACTAGAATCTTTCTTCAGAGATTTTGGGCTCTTATTATTAGAACCATTTACAATATTCTTTGTACATTTCCAATCTTCATAACCTCCCATATATTCTTTTAATATTCCATCACCCTCAAATACAATCACTTGAGTTACCACGTTATCTAAAAATGACCGATCATGACTAACTAGAAATATTGTCCCCTCATAGTCTTGTAATAATTCTTCAAGTAGCTCCAGTGTTTCAATATCTAAATCATTGGTGGGCTCATCTAGTACCAATACATTTGTGGGGCGTGAGAATAAATTTGCTAGTAAGAGGCGGTTACGTTCTCCGCCTGACAAAGTTTTTACTTGTGATCTGGAACGTTGCGGTGGAAATAAGAAATCTCCTAAATAACTGATAATGTGCTTTCTAATTTTACCAATCTCAATAAAATCTGAACCTTGACTAATAGTCTCAATTAATGTCGCTTCCTCATCTAATTGATCTCGCATTTGATCAAAATAAGCAATTGTTAACCTGCTTCCTAGTCGAACTGTACCAATATCTGGATCTAATCTACCCAATATTAATTTTAATAAAGTTGATTTACCGATACCGTTTGGTCCTAATAATCCCACACGATCACCCCTCATAATACGACAAGAGAAGTCACTAACTATTAATTTATCACCATATCTTTTATGTATATTTGTCAGTTCTGCAACCATGCGACCTGATTCTATTCCTTTGCTTATATTAAGACTAACCCCAGCAACCTGCTCTCGGCGAGCCTCTCTTTTTATACGTAATGCTTTTAGTCGACGCACCCTACCCTCATTACGAGTTCGCCGTGCTTTAATTCCTTGCCTGATCCAAGCCTCTTCTTGGGCTAAAACTTTATTAAATTTCTGATTATGTTCAATTTCTATTTCTTTAATTTTAGCCTTTTGCTTCATATATTCAGCGAAATTGCATCTAAATGTCGTTAAAATGCCTCTATCAAGCTCCACTATCCTTGTTGCCACATTTTCTAAAAACCTCCTATCATGAGTAACAAATAAAATACTTCCTAGAAAATTATTTAGTAAATTCTCCAACCATTCTATAGATGAAAAATCCAAATGATTAGTAGGCTCATCAAGTAATAAAACATCAGGAGATAAAACAAGTGCACGAGCTAATGCAACTCTTTTTTTCTGACCGCCTGATAAAGATTCGACTATAACCTCTTCTGGTAGATTAAGCTTAAGAAGAATGTCCTTTACTCTCTTTTGTATCTGCCAACCACCCTGGGAATCTAGTGCGCTCTGCAACTCTTGTAATCTGAGAAGAAGCTCATTCATGTTACCTTCATTTCTACTTAATAAATTAGAAACTGCATCATAATCAGAAAGTATTTTACTAACCTTACCTAGCCCCTTAGAAACTTCCTCAAATACCGTACAAGATACCTCAAACTTTGGTTCCTGAGGGACATAAGCTATCTCCAAGCCTGGTGCCTTCCAAACTGTACCATCATCAGGTTGAATTTCATTAGCTATGATACGTAATAAACTTGATTTGCCTCCACCATTTTTTCCTATCAAAGCAATCCTTTCACCCAAATCAAACTGAAGATCTGAGTAATCTAATAGCTTATGGTGACCATAGGCCAGAGAAATTTTGTTAAGACTTATAAGAGGCATAATAAACCTATAAATTTCGCTCTATAAGAATTCATCATTTAAGTTAGATCCTAAAAAGAGTGTGAATATAAATTATAAATAGCTATTTTTCCATATGTAACTTAGCTCTTTATAGACCCATAATACATACATATTATTTTTAGCTATATTAGGATAAAAAATTACCACTCATTACAACACCTAGGTGAATATCTATGTAATTAAGTTTTATAAATTAAATTAGTTCCAAATTGCATATAGTAGATAAAGTCTTATGATAAAATATATAGTTAAAAAGAATTAAAGATTTATCTTGCAACATGCACTGATAAAGACATTAAAACAAATGGCTATAAAGAAAAAAAATCTACTCCGTCTAGTTATTTTTTGTAGTATTCCATTACTTGGAATCGTAGCTGCATTTGGCATTTCAGCTAATGAGTCTCTAAAAAATATACCTATTCAGCGAGTTATTCTTGATTTACCTCTTTTACACCTTCCTCAAATTAATGAGAAAAATATAGTATTCTGGCAACAAGAACGTATCCAAAAAAATGACCGCGTAGCATCACTACTTACACGACTTAAAATAAATAAAGAAGACAAATTAGCTTTTCTACATGATGCCCGAAATATCAAAGCTATGCGCCAATTAATACCAGGAAAAACTATTCATGCACAAACTTCTGCTACAGGAGAACTATTAACATTTAGATATTTCTCAGGAGGAAGTAAACAATTAGTTGTAAAAAAAATTAATGGTAATTTTATAGAGGATAAGACTCAATCTAATATAGAAATACAAATTGAGATGAAGCTAGGGGTAATAAAAAGCTCATTATTTGCGGCTACAGATGGTGCAAATATACCCGATGGTATAGCGACACAAATTTCTGAGATCTTTGCATCTGACATCGATTTTAATCGTGACCTACGAAAGAACGATCGCTTTAAAGTCATTTATGAACGACGATATAATAACGGTGAACCTATAGGTGTGGGCAAAGTACTTGCTGCTGAATTTACTAACAAAAAGAAGACCTATCAAGCCGTTTACTTTGAATCAAATGACAAGGAAAAAGGCTATTATACTCCTGACGGTAAAAACCTTAGACGAACATTCTTACGTTCACCTCTTAAATTTTCCAGGATAAGCTCTAAATTTTCTCATTCTCGTTATCATCCTATATTAAAAAAATGGCGCTCACATAAAGGTGTTGACTATGCTGCGCGTAAAGGTACGCCGGTAAGAGCCACTGCAAATGGGATAGTAACTATTTCTAGAAAAGAAAGAGGATATGGCAACCTAATCGTTCTAAAACATCGAAGACCATATTCTACAGCCTATGCACATTTATCTTCTTTTGCCAAAGGCATACGTAAAGGTAAACGAGTTACTCAAGGTGATATTATTGGCTATGTAGGCTCAACTGGGTTAGCAACTGGGCCACACCTACATTATGAATTCCGTGTAAATGGAATACAACGGAACCCCCTTAGTGTTGTAATGCCAGCTGCAATACCTCTTTCTGCAAAAAATTTACCTATATTTAAGAAAAATACAAAGCCATTAATAGCCCGCTTAAATATATTGCGAGATACAAATCTTGCTTCACTTGATTGATTAATTATGAAAATTAATAAGATATATAATAAAGGCAACTCGAACTGTACCTATTACATAGGAATAATGTCAGGAACTAGCCTCGATGGAATTGATGTTATATTAGCAGATTTTAGCTCGCCGCATCCATCCCTTCTATATACCTATTACCAACCATATGATAAAAAACTACGCAGCCAGATATTAAGCCTTCATAAGCCAAATAATAATGAACTTCATCTTGCATCAATGCTAAATAATAAACTAGCCAATTACTATGCCCAGGCTGTGATCAGCTTACTTAATAAGCACAATATCAAACCACAAAATATTAAGGCTATAGGCTGTCATGGCCAAACAATACGCCATTGTCCAGAACCAAATAAGGGATATTCAATCCAACTTGGGAATGCATCACTACTGGCTGAGCTTACTGGCATTACTGTTGTAGCAGATTTTAGAAACCGTGATATAGCTGCAGGAGGACAAGGCGCACCACTTGTACCAGCATTTCATAAAATATTATTTCAAGATCAGAAAATTAATCGTGTCATTGTAAATATTGGCGGGATCTCTAATATCACCGACCTATCTTATAATAAAAAAATTATAGGTTTTGACTGCGGTCCTGGTAATTTATTAATGGACTCATGGTGCCAGCGACACCTTGGAACGGCATATGATAATAACGGTATGTGGGCAAAATCTGGAAAGGTAATTCCAGGATTATTAGAGAAACTTATGTCACTTAATTTTTTTTCAATTTCTCCACCAAAAAGCACAGGCAGAGAAATATTTAATCTCTCCTGGCTTGAAAGCCACCTATCTGGAAATGAGAAAATTGAAGATGTACAGGCAACCTTACTACAACTAACGTGTATAACAATTACTAATGCAATTATAAATTGGCTCCCAGATACTGCAGAAATCTATCTATGTGGCGGTGGGGCAAGAAATGCAGCATTATTTTCTAAAATAAAAATTCTTCTTCCTGATAAAAAAATAGCCTTAACAGATGTACTAGGTATAGATGCTGATTCGCTTGAAGCATTCTCCTTTGCTTGGTTAGCCAAACAAACTATACATGGCATCCCAAGTAACATTCCTTCTGTTACTAACGCTAAAGGAGAAAGAATTCTTGGAGCAATCTATCAAGCTTAATTTAGGGTACTACTAATAAAAAAAGAGGTAAAACTAAGTATAGCCATCTTCTATAAGCTATTTATGCTGAAAAAGAAGAGCCACATCCACACGTACTAGTAGCGCCTGGATTCTTTATAATAAATTGAGCACCTTGTATATCTTCCTTGTAATCAATTTCTGCACCAATTAAATATTGGAAACTCATTGGGTCAATTAATAATTGAACACCATTCTTCTCCATAACAGTATCATCCTCATTAATTAACTCATCAAAAGTAAAACCATATTTAAACCCAGAGCAACCTCCACCACTTACAAATACCCTTAATTTAAGATCCATATTACCTTCTTCTTCTATAAGCTTTTTAACCTTATTTGCGGCACTATCAGTAAAAATAAGTGGATCCGATACTGGATTAGCTGAGTTTTCCTCAATTTTGGAATTCATATTAAAATATTTAAAAGTTAATTTAAAATTACATACTATTATTAGAATAATACTGATTAATTACTATAAACATTTTTATAGCTTCCTTATCTAATTCAGAAATACCCTAACCAGAAAGCCTATCTTCAATAATTACACTAATTTTAATCTAAAACAATAAAACATTAATACTATATAAATTATAATTATTAACCATCTCTAGTACCATAAATATTTAGGAATGCCGAAATTTGTAAATCCATGTCCACACAAATTATCTTTCTACCTAAATATATTTACGGTATCAACGCAACTTGATTGATACCAAGCATCTCATTAAACCCAAACATAATATTCATGTTCTGAACTGCCTGCCCTGCAGCACCCTTTACTAAATTATCTGTTACAACCAAAATAACAACAGTATTCTTTTCCTGTGGACGATGTACTGCAATACGACAAAAATTAGATCCGCGTACTGAACGAGTTTCTGGGTGGCCACCAGATGACAATACATCAACAAATGGTTCATTTACATAGCGATTCTCAAATAATCTCTGCAAATCAATGTTTTTAGTAAGATTTGCATATAAAGTAGCGTGAATTCCGCGAATCATCGGAACCAAATGTGGAACAAAAGTTAGGTTAACTAACTTTCCTGCAAGATTAGATAAACTTTGCTGTATTTCAGGATGATGTCTATGACCAGAAGCCTTATAAGCCTTAAAATTATCAGAAGCTTCTGCATACAATGTATGAATCTCAGCATTCCTTCCAGCGCCAGAAACCCCCGACTTAACATCAGCAATTAGATGATCTAAATCTATAACTTTAGATTCAATCAACGGCAAAAAGCCAAGCTGCACAGCAGTAGGATAACAACCTGGGTTTGCCACTAATCTTGCTGCCTTAATTTTTTTACGATTGATCTCTGGTAGTCCATATACAGCCTCCTCTAATAAGCTTGGACTATCATGTTTCATACTATACCATTTCTCCCATGTAGAAACGTCCTTGATACGAAAATCAGCAGCCAAATCTATTACCCGTACACCAGCATCTAATAAATCTTCTGTTTGTTGCATTGCCACACCATTAGGTGTAGCAAAAAATACCACATCAAATTTTTGTAAATTTACTTTATCTGGATTACTAAATTTCAAATTTACCTTCCCACGTAAACCAGGAAATAACTCTTCTACTGATGTCCCAGCTTCTTTTCTAGATGTAATTGCCTTTATTTCTACTTTAGGATGCTGCGACAATATGCGCAATAATTCCACACCAGTGTACCCAGTCCCACCTACAACTCCAACTTTAACCATAATATTCCCAGATTATCTATTAATTAGATTCAAATAAATTTATCTATATTCTTATAAAAATCAGGCTTATTTATTATAAAGCAACAAACAAAAAAAGCCGCCATAAATTGGCGGCTTTTTTTGTTACTTTATACATTATCGCTTAGAAAACTGCTTCGCTCTACGCGCTTTTCGCAAACCCACCTTCTTACGTTCTACCTCACGAGCATCTCGTGTAACTAACCCGGCTTTCCTTAAAACTGACCTCAACTCCCCATCAAAATCAATCAATGCACGTGTAATCCCATGACGTACTGCCCCAGCTTGTCCTGATTCACCACCACCTGAAATATTTACCATAATATCAAATGCAGTTAAATTTCCAGTTACTTCAAGAGGCTGACGGACAATCATTCTACCAGTATCACGTGAAAAAAAATCCTCAATAGACTTCTGATTTATAGTAATCTCACCTTTTCCTGGTTTAATAAAAACACGCGCTATTGCACTCTTACGCCGACCAGTACCATAATTATAATAAGAAATACTCATGTTACCTTATTAAACTCCTATATCAAGTTGAATAGGTTGTTGTGCTGTATGCGGATGCGATGAACCAGCATAGATTTTTAATTTTTTTAGCATAGCGTAACCAAGTGGGCCTTTTGGTAGCATGCCCTTAACAGCTTTTTCTAATGGCCTACCAGGAAAGCGCGCATGCATTTTACCAAAACTGGTTTCATAAATTCCACCAGGATAACCACTATGACGATAATAAAATTTGTCTTCTAATTTATTACCTGTAACACGTAATTTATCTACATTAACCACAACAATATAATCACCAGTATCTACATGAGGAGTATATATTGGTTTATGCTTACCACGTAACCTACGTGCAATTTCACTAGCAAGACGACCCAATATTTTATCGGCTGCATCTATTACAATCCAATCGTGATTTACTTCATTTGGTTTAGCGGAGAATGTTTTCACAAGGCAATTCTTATATATCTAAATTGAGCGACTAATTCTATGACAGCCCCCCTTAAAAGTCAAACTTGAAGTGCCTTAAGTATGTATATTTTAATATTTTTTCAAAATTAGCAAAAATAAATTCTATGAATATAATATCTTCACATTTTCAGAATGAAAATGTGAAGATAGCGATTGCAAAAGATTATCATGTAAATTTACACGCCATTCTTCACCTAATTCTATTTCACAAGCTGCATCTTGATTTTTATAAGCTATTGATACAGGACAGTAGAAGCTTCTATTTTGACTATCAAGCTCAGATGTATTCCGATAAGGATCTAATAAGTCCCTTAATTTAGTTACATTTAATGAGGTATTACAATTAATCTGAATATTCTTTGCATAACAAGACCGAGCCCCTGCCAAATCAAAAATCTTATTAGCAATAATTCGCAATCCACCACTATGCGATTCACTATCTCCCTTACTACTAATCTTTGTTTCCACTACCAATAATTCATCCTCCTTCAACCAGTTCCAATTAGCATCAAGTAATTCACTATAAACAACTATCTCTACACGTGAATTACCATCATCTAATACTATTACACCCATTTTCTTACCACGTTTGGTCACCTGAATTCTAATAGAATAGATAATACCAGCTAAAATCTGTGTATCTTTTTTTGGACTTAATCTATCCAAACGAGTTGACAAAAATTTCTTTAATTCCTCTGCATAAAAATCAAAAGGATGCCCATTTAAATAAAACCCTAAAGCTATTTTTTCATTTTGTAACCTTTCTTTATCACTCCATTGAGGAGCACTAACCAACCCTGTACTTTCTAAAATCGCCTCATCCCCACTAAATAAACTTACCTGATTTACCGCTCTATTAATTTGTTCAGCTGATTCCAATGCAATTCCAATTGATGCCAATAATTCCGCTCTATTTTTATCTATAGAATCAAATGCACCTGCTCGAACTAATGACTCTAATACCCGTCTATTAACAATCCTATTGTCTACACGCTGACAAAAATTAAATAAATCAGTATAAAATCCTGCCTGGTTGCGTTCTTTAACAATAGCTGTAATAGCAGACTCCCCTGTACCTTTAATTGCACCTAGCCCATAACGTATTGCTTTTCCATCAACAGGAATAAAACGATAAACAGATAGATTAATATCTGGTGGAAGAATAGAAATATGATTAGCAATACTATCTTCTGAAAGGAGGTGTATTTTATCAGTATCATCCATATCAGAAGATAAAGTTGCTGCCATAAATTCTGATGGGTAATGAGCTTTGAAGTAGGCCGTTTGAAATGCAATTAAAGCATAAGCCGCTGCATGCGATTTATTAAAACCATAACCCGCAAATTTTTCCATTAATCCAAAAAGCTCTGCCGCCTTACTTTTAGTCAGTCCATTTTTAATGGCCCCTTCAACAAAAATATCCCTTTGTTGTTTCATTTCATCAACTTTTTTCTTACCCATTGCTCGACGTAATAAATCAGCACTACCTAAACTGTACCCACCTATAACCTGAGCAATTTGCATTACTTGCTCTTGATAAATCATTACGCCATAAGTTGGACTAAGTATTGGCTGCAAACGCGAATCAAGATATTCGATACGTTTACCAAGCTTTCGCTCAGTAAACTCTGGAATTAAATCCATTGGGCCTGGGCGATATAAAGCTACTAATGCAATAATATCTTCAAAACAGTCAGGCCTAGTTTTTTGCAATAAATCTTTCATTCCACGAGACTCAAACTGAAAAACTCCTACAACATTTCCCCGCCTTAATAATTCATAAGTCTTTGAATCTTCAAGAGAGAGTTTTTCTAGTGAAACAAATTCATGATTTACCGCTTCTGATTTACAATTGCTCTGTAAATCTTTATCAGCAGAAATAACATTTCTATTAGTTTCTGTTTCAGATTTTCTATATCTTATGTGTCTAATAGTCCAATCAAGTATAGTTAAGGTTCTTAACCCCAGAAAATCAAATTTTACTAAGCCTATTTTTTCTACATCATCTTTATCTAACTGGCTTACCACTGAATCAGTAGATTCTGAACAATACACAGGACAGAAATCAGTGATCCCTCCTGAAGCAATCAATACCCCGCCAGCATGCATACCAACATTTCGGGTAATACCTTCAAGACGCTCAGCAAGTCCTAACAATAAGCATACTTCTTCTTCTTGTGCAAGTTGATTTAATTGTGGTTCTATTTCACGAGCCTTCTTTAATGTCATACCTATTTCAAATGGCACAAGTTTTGCCAACTTATCAACAAAATTATATGGCAAATCTAGCACCCTACCAACGTCTCGTATTACTGCCTTAGCTGCCATTGTCCCAAAGGTAACAATCTGTGAAACACTTTCATGTCCATATTTCTGTTTCACGTATTCTATTACCTTCTCCCGTCCATCCTGACAAAAATCAATATCAAAATCAGGCATAGATACTCGTTCAGGATTAAGGAATCTTTCGAATAATAAATCATAACGCAAGGGATCAAGATCAGTAATGCCAAGAGAAAAGGCAACAAGTGACCCTGCACCTGACCCTCTTCCCGGACCTACAGGGACAGAATTTTGCTTCGCCCAATTGATAAAATCAGCGACAATTAAGAAATATCCAGCAAATCCCATTTGTACAATAGTAGTAAGCTCAAAATCTAAACGTGCACGATATGCCCCCATCTTGATATCTCGGTTGCTATGATCAGGAAATAACAATTTCATTCTATTATCTAGACCATCTAAAGCTTGGTTATATAGGTATTTTTCAAGACTCTCATTATTTGGTGTGGGAAATAATGGCAAACGATTAGTCCCTAGCTCCAAGAATTGATTACATCTCTTCGCGATTTCCACACTATTAGCCAAGGCAACGGGAACATCTGAAAACAATTTCTCCATTTCAGCTTGAGTCTTAAAATACTGTTGCTTTGTAAATTTTTTTACTCTTCTAGAATCACCTAACACATACCCTTCAGCAATACAAACTCTTGCTTCATGAGCTGAATACTCATCTGGAGATAAGAATTGTATCGGTTGAGTAGCAACTACTGGAAGATCTAGATCTGAAGATAACGCCAAAGAATTTTGTAGGATTATTTCTTCATCGTCACGCCCTACTCGCTGTATCTCAATATAAAAATGACCAGGAAACAAATCTGACCATTCTTGCGCTAGTATTTTCGCGCGATCAAAATTATCCTGTATGAGAGCCATATTTATTTCGCCATGACAAGACCCAGACAAAGCAATCAATCCTTGCGTCCCAAGCTCATTCTTATTAAACCAAGATTTTTTAATCTCTGCTTGCCCCTGATACTGATTCTCACGGTAAGCACGTGATAGCAAACGGCATAACAACAGATACCCTGAATGGGATTTACATAACAATAAGATACGAGAAGGTGTACCACGATCATTTTCATTTGTAATCCATACTTCACAGCCTATAATTGGCTTAATACCATTACTACGCATAGCCTCATAAAACTTTACCATACCAAATAAATTAGATAGATCAGTCAATGCAAGTGCTGGCATGCTATCAGCAACAGCTTTTTCAATAGCATCATTAATACGTACAATTCCATCTGAAATAGAATACTCACTGTGCATACGCAAATGAATAAATGTAGGAACTTTATACATAATGTTAGAATAATAGGGAGAACTTAATATCTTAAAATTTAAATAAATATTTATATATTCATTACTTATATCTAAATTAAACAACTGACTCTGATTTTTATTCTACACCATGTTTAAAACTCCTGAATTATTACTCCCTGCTGGATCTTTAGAAAAAATGCGAGCTGCATATTCTTTTGGAGCAGATGCAATTTATGCAGGCCAACCACGATATTCAATGCGTGCTCGAAATAACGAATTTGGTTTAGAGCAATTATGTACCGGTATATCTGAAGCACATAAAATGGGGAAGAAATTCTATGTTGCAAGCAATATAGCCCCCCATAATGCAAAAATTAAGACTTACATTAATGATATGGGTCCGGTTATAGAGCTAAAGCCTGATGCACTTATAATGTCTGACCCTGGGCTTATTATGATGGTAAGAGAGAAATGGCCTGAAATGCCAATTCATCTTTCTGTACAGGCAAATACAGTAAATTATTCTGGAGTTAAATTCTGGCATAAACAGGGGCTAACCCGTGTAATTTTATCTCGCGAATTATCACTTGATGAAATAGAAAAAATTCGACAGCAATGTCCAGAGATAGAACTTGAAGTATTTGTTCATGGTGCCCTATGTATTGCTTATTCTGGCCGTTGTTTATTGTCTGGATACTTCAATCATCGTGATCCCAATCAAGGAACATGCACTAATTCCTGCCGCTGGGATTATAAAGTTAAATCAGCTAAAGAAAATGCATGTGGTGATATTGAAGAAATAGAAAAGATTGATTTTGATTTTCAAAAACAAATAACAGAACCAGCATTCACTGACCACAGTAATATTAAACGTCATCCGGCTGCAGAAAAAATCTATCTCATAGAAGAAAAAAAACGGCCCGGTGAATTAATGCCAATTATGGAAGATGAACATGGCACTTATATTATGAACTCTAAAGACCTGCGAGCTGTTGAGCACGTTGAAAGACTCACAAAAATTGGTATAAATTCCTTAAAGATTGAAGGCCGAACTAAATCGCTTTATTATATTGCTCGTACAGCACAGGTTTATCGCAAAGCGATAGATGATGCTGTAGCAGGGCGATCTATGGACCCATCTCTGCTAGGTGAATTAGAAGGACTTGCAAATAGAGGTTATTCTGACGGATTCTATCAACGACATCATACAAGTGAAGCTCAAAATTATTTACAAAGCCATTCAAAATCAAATCGTAGCCAATATGTAGGTGACGTTACTAGTTTTGATATATCTAGTGGAATGGCTGAAGTATTAGTAAAAAATCGTTTCCAAATAGGTGATAAACTAGAAATAATCCATCCTTCTGGCAATAGAGTAATTGAACTTACTTACATGCAGAATCTTAAAGGTGACTCAGTAAATATTGCACCAGGCAGTGGATATAAAGTCAGAATTCCTATGAAAGGTAACTTTGAAAAGGCTTTAATAGCAAGATTTCTTTAAATTTTAAATAATATAATCCCAACCAAAGTGAATAGGCTATTTATTCAATTACATTGCTTATTAAAAAATCTAACTACCCTTCTAGGTAACCAAATGAATTTCCCTGGGAATGGAGGGCTTAAAAAACCAACATGCCCACCCTGCTTAGGAAATTCTAACAGAACTGCACAAGAAACATCATTTTTTGTAGGCAAGACAGATGAAGGCATGAATGGATCATTACGGGCATTAATAATCAGTGTTGGCACTTGAATATACTGCAACCAAGGTTTACTACTAGAATGAGCCCAATATTCTTCAGTATTAGAAAAGCCATGCAACGGTGCAGTTACTAGATTATCAAATTGATACAAAGTAGAGCATCTTTTAATTGCTATACCATCAAGAATTCCAGGAAATTTCTCTATCTTTTCAAAAGCTTTTTTCTTTAATGTACTAAGGAAATGCTGCGTATAAAGTTTATTAAATCCTGAATCTAAAGCTTTTCCAGCTGCTATTAAGTCTAATGGAACTGAAATTGTTACAGCACCATCAATCACATCACATGCTTTTTTACCTTGTTCTCCAAGCCATTTTAACAAAGCATTGCCACCCAGAGATATACCAACCACATAAAGTTTTTGATTTGACCTAAAGAGTTGATGTCTCTTTCTAATTTTATTTATTATCCCATCAACCTCATCTGAGTCACCAGCATGATATGCACGTGGCAATCTATTTGGAATACCAGAGCAACCACGGAAATGTATAACAGCACCCCGCCATCCTAATTCTTGTAACAGTTTCATCATACCTATTGCATAATGACTAGATGATCCGCCTTCCAACCCATGAAACATTATAACCAGTGGTTTGCTATTATTAGTGCTATCTATCCAATCAATATCTACAAAATCACCATCATCTAATTCTAGCCGCTCACGCTTATAATCTAAAATAATTGATGAGTGAAAAAAAAAGGGATAAATAGTTTGTAAATCTCCCCCAGGTAGCCAAAGGGGAGCAGCATATGGATTATACGATAAGTCTAACTTCAAAATATAATTTTATTATTGTTAAGATATGAGATTTAATTAATTAAAATAACAGCCTAATAGATACTCCTTACCACATAAAAGCACCTCTTATTAATCTATAAATTATACGCACAGAATTTTAAAAGACAAAAAGTTGCCGCAAGGACCTGGAAAGTGTAGTATTGTAATAGCAAATAAGAGTACAGATGAAATTCTTATTTCACCATATACTTACCTATAATCACATTTATATTGTTAATAATTTACTATTTTGACTTCTACATTTGATTTTATTCGCCAAACTCTCATCGATAAATTTGAAGTCGATGCTGAACTTATCTCACATGAAGCAACATTAGAAACCATGGGTCTTGATTCACTCACAATGGTAGAATTGCTTTTTGAAGTATCAGAAAAATATGATATTGAGATACCTACTGACAAGCTTGATTTTACTACTCTTGGCGAAGCGGTTGCTCTCATAGATGAGGCGCTTCAAGCTAAAGGTAGTTGACAATATTAAAAGTGAAGATCAACCGCGTTTTTATTACTGGTATTGGTCTTGTATCCCCACATGGAAATGATCCAGATCTAGTATTCAATAATATTTATCAGGGAAGATCTGCGATAAAAATGACCCGTTCTGGGACACCTGAATTTGGAAGCAATATATTACTTGCAAGAACAGAATTTGATCCTTCTGGGATGATATCCAAACAACACCAAATATTTATGGACCGAGTTTCACAAATGGGGGTTGTTGCTGCACAAAAAGCTCTTGAGAGAGCTGGATTATTATCAGAAGGTACCGATCTTTCATCTACTGGTGTGTATACTGGTTGTGCTTTAGGTGGTGCACAAACGATGCAAGATGCTTACAAAAGATATTTCAATAATATTCGAACTGCAAGACCAACTACTGTACCCTTGATCATGCCAAATGCCCCTGCAGGCCATATTTCCATGCGCCATAAATTACGTGGCCCTTCACAAAATTATTCGATTGCATGCTCTTCATCATCTACTGCTATTGGAGAGGCATTTCGCGCTATTCGTGATGGTTATCAGGAACGCATTGTGGCAGGAGGAACGGAAGCAATGCTAAATGATGGGACCATATGTAGCTGGGAGGGAATGCCTGTATTGGCTAAAGAGCATTCAGAAGGTGCCCACGCTTCATGCCGACCTTTTTCAAAAGATAGAACTGGTCTCGTTCTTGGCGAGGGAGCGGCAATGCTTATTCTAGAATCTGAGAAACTTGTAAATAGAAGAGATATTCAACCGATTGCTGAGATTGTAGGTTATGGGTCCTCTAATGATGCATATAACTTAACTAAACCTAATGCTGAAGGGCAGGTTCAGGCTATGCATACAGCACTTAATGATGCAGGAATCAATGCATCAGAAGTAGGATATATTAATGCCCATGCAACAGGTACAGGTGCCGGTGACAAAGTTGAAATTGATGCTATTAAATCTCTCTTCTCAGACCATGCACAACATATTGCAATAAGTTCAACTAAATCTATGCATGGACACTTACTTGGTGCGGCAGGAGCGCTTGAATTTGCAATAACAGCTATGGCACTCATGACCAAAAAAATTCCACCTACAGCACACCTTAATAAACGAGATCCAGATTGTAACCTTGATTGTGTTCCATGCATTGGTCGCCCTGCACCAGAACTTAAGTATGCACTATGTAACTCATTTGCATTTGGTGGTTCAAATGCAGTTCTAATTGCTAGAATTATATAATATATAACTTCACATACTTATATTTCTAACTTTCTCTATAAAACTTTAAAATGATCTAAAATAATGCTATGAATAAGATACTACTATTATTAATGCTTATCTTTTTAAATGCTAGTGCAATGGCTGAATGGACAGCTATTAAATGGAACCATGAAGATGGTGGGTTAACTGTATATGTTGATTACACAACAATTCGGAAAGAAGGTGATAAAGTCAGAATGTTAAGTTTAGTAGACTTTGAAGTTATTGATAAGAAAGAAGTTGACCCTTTCTATTCGAGATCCCAAAACGAATATGATTGCAAATCCAAGAAAGTAAGGCAACTTTTCTACGCATTATATAGTGGCAGTATGGGAAAGGGTAAAATGGAACATTCCAATAGTGAACATCTAAAATGGTTGCCAGTTAAATCTGGAAGTATGGAAGAAGCCATGTGGAAAGTGGCCTGTAGCAAAAAGACATAAAACAAAATAATAATAATTTTAAGTATTCCAAGTATGTAATTGAATGATAACTAAAGAATTAAATTTCTACAATGAATAATCAATGCAAAATATTCTTATATAATATTAGCAATAGAAACAATTCATACACTCGTAAAAAATACTAGAAAATATAGGAATTAATAAATGAGAATATTTAATATTCTAATAATAACTATAATAATAGCCACCAATGCTCATGCTGGCGGAGTTTATGGGACTCTATACAATAAATCAGACTTAATATCTCCAGATGGAAACTTTGAAGATGAACGAAATGAAAGAAAAACTAAGGTAGAAAAAGAAAAAGAACAGCGCGCTGAGGAAGAGCATGAGAAACGAGTAATGGAGGAAGAATTTAATGAAGATAGACGTAGGTCACGTAGATAATTAATATGAAACACATTAATTATTTTAAAAACAAAATTTTCTACCTTAATTAATGATTTCTAATAAAGAAGCTCTTAAAAGACTATGTGAAGGAAATAATAGATTTGTATCTGATTCCTCCATTTTCAATAATACATTCTCACATAAAAGTCGGTGTCATTCTCTTACAGATAATCAGAGTCCATTTGCTATTATTTTAGGTTGTTCAGATTCAAGGGTGCCAGCAGAAATTATTTTTGATCAGGGACTCGGTGATCTTTTTGTTATTAGGGTTGCTGGAAACATCGTTGCAGCATCTCAAATTGGAAGTGTTGAATTTGCAGTAGAAAATTTTGGTACGCAGCTAGTTGTAATTATGGGTCATTCAAAGTGTGGTGCTATACTAGCAGCATTAGATGAACTTAAGTCCCCATCAAAGAACCAATCAAATAATTTAAATTCTATCGTTAATCGAATTCTTCCATCTTTGACACCATTGTTAAAAATTAACAAGAATCAAGATATTCTTATACAAGAAGCTGTTCGTGCTAATATACGGTCATCAGTACATAAATTAAAACATAGCTCAATTATTCTAGAGAAATTAATAAAAAAGAAAAAGCTTTATATCATTGGGGCTGAATATTCATTAGATACTGGTATCGTCACTTTTTTTGATAAATTACCGTAAAAAATAAATTTAAATATTCCATTATTTTTTACAAGTTGATAGATTTTTTTAAATAATACTAATCAATATATTAACTCTATTATGTACTTATTTATTAATATCTGATACTAGCCAAAATAAAATCAAACGGAACTTAATCTAATTATAAATAAACCTTTTAGCGATCCATTCTTCTCTCTATAGCCTCCAATCCTGAGGGGTCATACCTTAAAGTATAACCTAATCCAAAAGCAGAAATGATAGGTAAATCTTCAGCTGGAGTAATTATCAATTTAATACTCTCAAACTTATTACCTTTTCCTCTCTTATAAAATACTTCACAAACTACCTCTTTAGCCAGAAATGTATAAGAAAGAGGCAAATTGACTGCATCAATTTCTATATTCCCCGAAAAACTTTTCTCAAACAGACCTTTAGCTGTTTCTTTAATACTCTCTTTATTCATAAAATGCATCCAAACTCCTTGGACACAAATAATTACTATAAAAATAGATAAAACCCTTTTCATACTATCTCCGCATAATAACCTTAACAATACATACCTACTTCTAATAATAAATATAGTTAAATTTAATGCTAGGTAGCTATTAATTTGTCATAACCCTGTCACATTACATTATAAAGAATATGTATTAATTATTATTAAATGTAATAAGTAATACAATAAATTTAAATTTATAATTCTTCACAAATGAATTTAAAAGAAATAAGGTATTTTAAATTGCCAATTGAGTTCTAAACATGAATGTATTCAGTCCATCTGGCTTCC
>CEUQ01189885.1_pt1 | contig 126064 bp, 116 predicted proteins | sample 361491 | NCBI WGS metagenome assembly CEUQ01 (sample SAMEA2622796, study PRJEB7988) | marine metagenome | biome: marine biome (ENVO:00000447); feature: marine epipelagic mixed layer (ENVO:xxxxxxxxx); material: "saline water (ENVO:00002010), including plankton (ENVO:xxxxxxxx)" | depth 120 m | reverse complement strand
AAATGATGCAGAAACGTTATTTTTATGGTCGTCGACGAACGCATAGAATGCGTATTGGGCGTAAGCAAGCATTTGAAAGATTGATTCCAGAACTTTCAATAAAACAAAGTTTACTTGAAGAAGAACTTCTAAACCCAATAAAACTTTTTAATGAAAATATAAAATCAGTATGGTTAGAGATAGGCTTTGGAAGCGGAGAGCACCTTTTTGATCATGCTTTATCTCGACCTGATGTAGGGTTTATTGGTTGTGAACCTTATATAGATGGCATTGCATCACTTTGTCAGAAAATTGAAAAAAATAATGTAAAAAATGTACGTATTTATATAGGTGATGCGCAAACAATTTTATCTAGATTAGAAGAGAATGTTCTTGAGCGATTATTTATTTTGTTTCCAGATCCATGGCCAAAGAAGCGACATCATAAACGGAGAATCATTAGTCCGAATACTATACCATTAATATATAAATCGATGATAAGGGGTGGAGAATTAAGAGTAGCCTCAGACGAAATATCATATATTCGCTGGATTCTGATGCATATGAATAGGTCTGGAAAATTCAATTGGCGCGTTAAAAATTGCAATGATTGGAAGGTAAGGCCCAGTGATTGGCCTCAAACTCGATATGAAATGAAGGCTATATCAAAGGGTAAAAAACCCATATTTTTAATATATCAGGCAAGATAATCAGTGGAGTATTGAAAAAAGTCCTTTTAAAGTGTGCTAGAATCCCCAATTTTCTTGAAGAGAAATAAATTCATGCATAATACCCTTGAAGCAAATGCATTAAGCGAGATATGTTATGCTAATGTTTAATTGGCAGGTAAATTGAAAGGGGCCTTTGCTGTGATTGTGGAGGTGGGCGTGGCGCCCACTTTTTTGTTTTTTGAGCTTGTGTTTTGAAGATGTGGTGTGGCTATGGAAATCGTCCACCGTATTCAGGAGCTTATTTCACCAACGCTTAAAGCGCGTGGCTTTGACGTCGTACGTGTTCTTTTTTACGGTGAAAAGTTAAAAACCCTGCAAATAATGATTGAAAAAACAGATGTTTCAGAGCTTACCGTGGATGACTGTGCTGAATGTAGCACTGCAATCTCGGCGATCTTAGATGTAGAGGATCTAATTAGTAGTAATTACGAACTTGAGGTTAGTTCTCCAGGTATAGATCGTCCACTGACTCGCCTCACAGATTTTGATAGGTTTTCTGGCTTTGAAGCTAAAGTAGAGACACAGAATTCTATTAATGGGCGTCGACGGTTTCAGGGTGCGCTGCTTGGGATTGATGGAAAAAATATTGTGATTGAGGTGGATAGAAGTAAAACATTACTTCCTTTCTCTTCAATAAAATCTGCAAAGTTAGTATTAAATGATGCGTTAATAGACGCAACAAGAAAAGAAAGGCGGGTATGAATTCTATGGCGACTGAGATGAAAGGCTTAGCAAGATTTGAAATGTTGCAGGTGGCTGATGCCGTTGCTAGGGAAAAGGCGATAGAGCCCGAATTAGTTCTGGAGGCTATGGAGCAAGCTATAACTCATGCTGCTAAAAGAAAATATGGGCAAGAGCACGACATTCGCGCAGAGATTGACCGCAAGACCGGAGAGATACGTGTTATGCGCTATCTTGAAGTAGCTGACCCAATAGAAAATGATGCAACTCAAATTACAATATCTGAAGCTAAGGAACGTAACCCTGCTGCTCAGGCAGGAGATTATATAGCAGACCCACTTCCGCCAGTAGATTTTGGTCGTATAGCTGCGCAGACGGCAAAACAGGTTATTGTGCAGAAGGTTCGTGAGGCTGAAAGAGCTCGTCAGTATGAGGAGTATAAGGACCGTATCGGTGAGGTTGTAAATGGTTTAGTAAAGCGAGCTGACTATGGTGGCGTTTCGATAGATTTAGGAAAAGCAGAGGCTATAATTAGAAGAGAAGATTTACTCCCTAGAGAGTCTTTTAGAAATGGAGATAGGGTGCGTGGTTATATTTATGATGTGAGACGAGAGCAGCGTGGACCACAGATTTTTGTTTCTCGTACCCACCCTCAGTTTATGGTGAAACTCTTCTCACAAGAAGTGCCTGAAATTTACGATGGTATTATCAATATTGAAGCAGTGGCAAGAGATCCAGGTAGCAGGGCCAAGATAGCAGTATTATCACAGGATGTGAGTATAGACCCTGTCGGAGCATGTGTAGGCATGAGAGGCAGTAGAGTGCAAGCTGTAGTTAGCGAGCTACAAGGCGAAAAGATTGATATTATTCAATGGTCAGAGGATCCAGCCACATTTATTGTAAATGCTCTTGCCCCCGCTGAGGTTGCCAAGGTAGTTTTGGATGAAGATACAAGACGTATTGAAGTAGTAGTGCCTGACGATCAATTAAGCCTTGCAATAGGCCGAAGAGGTCAAAATGTTCGGCTTGCTTCTCAGCTAACTTCCTGGGACATAGATATTTTGACTGAGGCAGAAGAGTCAGAACGTCGTCAAGAAGAATTTAGAATTCAATCTGATATGTTTATAAAGTCTCTCGATGTTGATGAGGTAATAGCTCACTTATTAGTCACAGAAGGCTTTTCAGATGTTGATGATGTTGCTGGAGCATCAATAGATGAGTTGTCTATCATAGAGGGATTCGATGAGGAGTTAGCGGGAGAGATTCAAAATCGTGCTAAAGACTACTTAAGAGATCAAGAAGAGGCATTTAATAGCAAGCGTAAGGATTTGGGTGTAGCTGATGCAATTATTGATATTGAAAACCTAAGTCCCCCTAGCATTATTAAACTAGGAGAGTCCGGGATACTAACACTTGATGACCTTGGCGATCTTTCAGGAGAAGAATTAGTAGAGATCTTAGGGGAAATTTCTCCAACCCTCAAAGTAGCTAATGAGATAATAATGGCTGCCCGGGCTCATTGGTTTAATGATAAAGAATCTAAAGAATCCACAATCGAATCAGAAGTAAATAGCGATGACCAGGAAGTAGAAAAAGAATCTAATAGAATTAATGAGCTAGAATAAGCTAGCTAATAAAAAGTTAGTTAAGGGTAAAATTAATGAGTGACAAGACTGGTAATAATGGTACTGGCTCTAAGAAACCCCTGACACTTAAAAGGTCAGGAAAACTTGAACTTAAGCAGTCGGTAGATTCTGGAGAGGTGAGACAAAACTTTTCTCATGGCCGAAGCCGCTCAGTTGCAGTTGAGGTTCGTAGAAAACGTGGAGCAAAGCGTCCTGGAATTTCTGGTGAAATCGAAACTGCTTTTACAAAGAATGATACCCAAAAAGATTCTAGAAAGAGTGGTATTGAAAAATCTAAATCAATTTCTAGAGATGAATCAAATAAAAATAAAAAATCTCGGTTTGTTTTGCGCACCCTAACTGATGATGAAAAAGCTGCAAGAGCGAGAGCTGTAGAGGATGCAGAAAAAGCCGAATTAGAAGCCCGTGAAAAAGCAGAGAAAGATGCTTTTTTGGTAGCTGAGGCTGATGCTAATCGTAAAAAAGAACAAGACGAAGCCGAGCAAAGGGCTTCACAGGAGAGTGAAAGAAGGAAGTCAGAGGAGAAAGATAGAGAAGTAGCTGAGGAAAAAGCTGCGAAACGTCTGACAACTAAAAAGAAAGAAAAAACTCTAGAGGTCCCTGAAATTATTCCTTCTATTGAAGACTTAGGAGATGACCAGAGCGGCAGACGTGAAGATAATAGAGGTGTCAAAAAAACAAAAAATCAGGAATTAAAGAAAGCTCCTTCAAGCCGACGAGATAGGAATCAGAGTCGCCGTCGATCAGGGAGATTAACTGTTATAGAAGCGCTAGAAGATGGCGAAAGAGGCGAAAGAGGTCGGAGTTTGGCTGCTCTTAAACGCCAGAGAGAGCGAGAAAGAAGAGAGGCAAAAGAAAATTTAGAGCCAAATAAGCCTATAGTCCGTGAAGTAGTAATTCCCGAGAGTATTTCTGTCCAAGAGCTGGCTAATAGGATGGCTATCAGGGGAGCTGAGGTTGTCAAAACACTTTTTAATATGGGTATGTCGGCAACAATTACACAATCAATCGATGCTGATACTGCAGAGCTACTAGTTGCAGAATTTGGACATAAGGTGAAAAGGGTTAGTGAGTCAGATGTTGAGATAGGTCTCCAAGGAGAAGAAGATGATAAAGATGCACTTGTTCTCCGGCCCTCAGTTGTCACTGTAATGGGGCATGTGGATCATGGAAAAACTTCCCTTCTAGATGCACTTCGATCAAGCGATATTGCGGGGGTAGAGGCAGGTGGAATAACCCAACATATTGGTGCCTATCAAATCTCTAGAGAATCAGGTGCTAAAATAACTTTCGTTGATACACCAGGTCATGCTGCTTTTACTCAAATGCGTGCACGTGGGGCAAAAGTAACTGATATCGTTGTTTTAGTCGTTGCTGCAGATGATGGAATTATGCCTCAGACTATTGAGGCAATTAATCATGCCAGAGCTGCTGATGCACCTATTATTGTCGCTATAAATAAGATGGATCTACCAGACGCAAACGCAGACAAGGTAAGAAATGAAATGTTGCAATATGAATTGGTTACCGAAGAGCTAGGTGGAGACATTTTATCTGTAGAGGTTTCGGCAAAAGAGAATAGAAATCTTGATAAGCTATGTGAGGCTATACTGCTTCAAGCGGAGATACTTGAGCTTAGGGCAAATCCAGACCGCTCCGCAGAGGGTGTTGTTCTAGAAGCTAAAGTGGATCAAGGTAGAGGAATAGTAGCGACACTTTTGGTGCAAAGGGGAACACTGAGAATTGGTGATATAGTCGTTGCCGGAGCAAGTTGGGGAAGAGTGAAGGCAATTTTTGATGACAGAGGGCAAAGGTTTGAAGAGGTTTTGCCTTCTATGCCTTGCGAGATTCTAGGTCTTTCCGGTGCACCTGAAGCTGGTGATGAATTCGTTGTTGTTGAGAATGATCGTAGAGCCCGTGAAGTTACCGAGTTTAGGGAAACTAGAGAGCACGCGGCGCGGGTTAACAGAGTTACATCACCATTATCCATAGAACAAATGTTTATTGAAAATGACAAAGAAAAGCTACGTGAAATGCCACTAGTGATAAAAGCCGATGTACATGGATCAGTAGAAGCAATTGTTGGGGCTGTTAGTAATCTTTCAACCGATGAGGTTGCATCCAAAGTAATTCATGCTGGTGTGGGTGGGGTTATAGAGTCTGATGTTACTTTGGCTAAAGCATCTGGTGCTAGCATTATAGGCTTTAATGTGCGGGCTAATTCTCAGGCTAAGGATTTTGCTGATCGCGAAAAAATCCTGATTAGATATTATTCAGTAATATATGATGTCGTTGACGACGTGAAGTCTCAGTTAGGTGGTCTTTTGAAGCCCACTTTAAAAGAAAAAATACTTGGCAATGCAGAAGTGCAAAAAATATTTAATGTCGGAAAAAAAGGCCGTGTTGCTGGATGTAGAGTAACAAACGGAATAGTAAAACGAGGAGCTAAAGTCAGGTTATTACGTGATAACGTTGTTATTCACGATGGAGAATTAAAGACTTTAAGGCGATTTAAAGATGAGGTCAGGGAAGTAAAAGAGGGTTATGAGTGTGGTATAGCCTTTGAAAATTACGATGAAATTAGAGAAGGTGATGTGTTGGAATTTTACGAGATTGAAGAAATAGCAAGAAAGTTAGACTGACGGTCCTATGCGAATAATACTCTGACCTTTATTTTCTATAGCGATTCTCAATTTCCAGAGAGCTAACTATGTCCCATCAAAAGTCGTCAAAATCAAAATCCCCGAGCCAGAGACAGCGTCGAGTTGGAGAAATCATTAGAGAAGCTCTATCTGAGGTGATTCAAAGGGGAGATTTTCGTGATCCAGATCTTCAGGACGCTAATATAACAATTTCAGAGGTTTTACCAACCCCAGACCTAAGGGTTGCCTATGTTTTTGTTATGCCTTTAGGTGGAGAGGAGCAAGATAAAATAGTTATAGCATTGAATAGGGCTTCATCATATATGAGAAGGAAAATAAATAATTCTTTACGTTTAAAATTTTCACCTGAATTAAGATTTGAATTAGATAGAACATTTGATGAGGCCAGCCGTATTGAAACCTTATTAAGGGGTATTAAGGGAGATGATTGCGAAAGTAAAAGTTGATCTTAAGGTTGCGGCGAATGGCTGGTTGATAATTGATAAACCACTAAATATTACTTCAACGGATGTGGTAAGAAAAATTAAACAGTTTTATGGACTGAGTCGGGTAGTCAAGGTCGGCCATGCTGGTACTTTAGATCCTATGGCTACAGGTGTTTTGCCAATAGCGGTGGGTGAAGCAACAAAAGTTGTTAACTTTCTAATGGATAAGGAAAAAAGCTATTCAGTAGATATTAAATGGGGAGAGTCGACCAACACTGATGATTCGGAGGGAATTTTAACAGGAGTTTCTCATATTTTCCCTAGAAAAACTGACATTATTAAAATATTACCAGAATTTACAGGTACTATTAGTCAGGTTCCTCCTGACTTTTCAGCCATAAAAATAAATGGAAAAAGAGCTTACTCTTTGGCCAGAGAAAACAAAAAAGTGTCGCTTGAAGCTCGGCAAGTTTCAATAAAAAGTATCGAATTAATAGAAGTAGGACCTAATTGGGCAAGATTCTTTATAAATTGTGGTAGAGGCACATATATTCGTGCTTTAGCGCGAGATATGGCTAAAGCACTCGGTACTTTGGGCCATGTATTAGCCTTAAGGAGGACGCAAGTAGGTTGTTTCTCTGATAAAGTATCGATTTCACTGGATAATATCGAAACAGTGGGGCATAGTGCCGCCCGCTTAGGACTTTTACTACCCGTTGACACTGCGCTGGCCGACATCCCGGCGTTAGAGTTGACATCAAGCCAGGCTATAAGACTTATGAATGGTCAACCTTTGGCAGGGACTTTTGAGGAAAAGGGTTTGTTGCGTGCTAAGCTAGGGAAGCGTTTAGTTGCTATTGCAGAGTTTGATGGCAACTTGATTCGACCCACTCGAGTGTTTAACCACTAACGTTTGGAGTGATTGATGTCGATAACTACAGAGAGAAAGTCGGAATTAATAAAAGAATTTTCCAAGGGGAACGGTGATACCGGTTCACCTGAGGTTCAGGTTGCAATTCTGACTGAGCGTATAAATAATCTTACAGAGCATTTTCGAGATCATAAGAAAGACCTCCATTCACGTCGGGGGCTTTTAACTATGGTATCTCGACGCAGAAGGTTATTGGACTATCTTAAGGGTAAGGATGAGAGTCGCTACCTGGAGGTAATTAAGAGACTTAAACTCAGAAAATGATCTAACTCTATAAAAAAAAACGTCAAGTTAAGTAAATTTTTAATTTAGAGTTTTCTTGTGTTTCGAATTTTTAGCATTAAGGCTAATTCTTACAGAATAAATTATATATTTTAAGATTACGGTGTATGGAGTGTCTCCAGTTAAATAAATTCGGAGGTATATGGTCGCCGAATTGAAGGATGAAGGGAAAAATAATGTTTGATATTACGCGTGAAGAAATGGATTGGGACGGAGTCAAGCTTACTTTAGAAACAGGTCGTATAGCTCGTCAGGCTGATGGTGCAGTGATAGTAACCTTGGGTGAAACAACTGTACTTTGCACTGCAGTAGCCCAAAAAGAAGTTCGTGAGGGTGCAGATTTTTTTCCTCTAACTGTAAATTATGAAGAAAAAGCTTATGCTGCAGGAAAAATACCTGGTGGTTTTTTTAAGAGAGAAGGTCGTCCAAGTGAAAAGGAAACATTAGTCTCTCGCCTTATAGACAGGCCAATTAGACCACTCTTTGCTAAAGGGTTTCTTAATGAGACACAAGTGATCTGCACTGTACTCAGCCACGATATGGAAAATGACCCGGATATAGCTGCATTAATTGGAGCATCGGCTGCTCTTACGATTTCTGGAATTCCTTTTTTGGGACCAATAGGCGGTTGTAGAATTGGATATAAGGATGGGGACTATATTCTTAATCCCTCAACTGAGGAGCGAGAAGATACTGAACTCGATCTAGTTGTTGCTGGTACCCAGGAAGGTGTTTTGATGGTAGAATCAGAAGCAAATGAGTTGTCTGAGGAGATCATGCTTGGCGCAGTAACATTTGGTCACGAAAAAATGCAAATGGCCATTGATATGATTATTAACTTTGCAGAAACTTGTGCAAAAGAACCCTGGGATTTGCCACAATTAACTGTCGAGGATAAACTTGTTTCGAGCGTTCGAGCAGCTTCGGAAGCAGGTCTTAGAAAGGCATACTCGATCAAGTCTAAATCAGAAAGACAGGAAGGTATCTCAAAGGTTAAGACAAAAGTAGTTGAAGAACTAACAGGCAATGAAAATGGACTGTCTGAAGATAGTATAAATACACACTTTAAGGATCTTGAAAAGGAAATAGTCCGTAGTCAGATTCTTGAAACCGGTGGTCGTATAGATGGAAGATCTACTACAGACGTAAGGCAAATTGATTCCACAGTTGGTATACTTCCAAGAAGTCATGGGTCCGCGCTGTTCACTCGTGGAGAAACTCAGGCGTTAGTTGTGACCACCCTAGGTACAGGCCAGGACTCTCAAATTATGGATACACTCGAGGGCGATTATAGAGAAACTTTTATGTTACACTATAATTTTCCACCTTTTTCTGTTGGAGAAGCACGTTTTCTGAGAGGTCCAGGTCGGCGTGAAATAGGACATGGCAAGTTAGCGTGGCGTGCCCTTCACCCGCTTTTACCTGATGAGGAAGAGTTCCCATATACGATAAGAATCGTATCGGAGATTACAGAGTCAAATGGGTCATCATCTATGGCAACAGTTTGTGGGTCATCGTTAGCATTGATGGACGCAGGCGTACCTATTAAACGTCCTGTTGCAGGTATTGCAATGGGGTTAATTAAAGAGGGCGATAAATTTGCTGTTCTATCGGATATTCTTGGTGATGAGGATCATTTAGGAGATATGGATTTTAAAGTTGCTGGTACAAATGAAGGTATTACCTCATTACAAATGGATATCAAAATAACAAGTATAACAAGTGAGATTATGGAAACTGCATTGGACCAAGCTAAGAATGGGAGGATGCACATTCTAAGTGAGATGGAGAAAGCGCTATCCTCAGCTAGAGAAACTGTCAGCGATAAGGCTCCGAGAATAACAGTAATTCAGATTTCAAGAGATAAAATAAGAGATATAATAGGTCCTGGTGGAAAGGTAATTAGAGAGATTTGCGAATCAACTGGGACTAAAATTGATATTGAAGACGATGGAACTGTCAAAGTTGCTGCAGTTGAGGGAGAAGCATCAGATGCTGCTCTAAAAATGATAAGAGACATTGTGGCAGAACCAGAGGTTGGAGAAATATATACTGGAAAAGTAGTAAAAATTATGGATTTTGGTGCTTTTGTTAATTTCCTTGGCAAACGTGATGGCCTTGTTCATATAAGTGAAATTTCTCAAGAAAGAGTAAAATCTGTTGCTGATGTCTTAGATGAGGGCCAAGAGGTAAAAGTCAAAGTCCTGGGTGTTGATGACAGGGGCAAAGTTAAGTTGAGTATGAAGGTAATTGACCAGGAAACAGGCGCAGAGATTAGTTAAAACGCGAAATCAAAGGGGATTTGGTGATTAACTTAAAAGCGGGTTGCTTTTTTGTTCATAAATACCCAAATTATAAGGGGTGAGGTTACTTTTAGATTTAAATTTAAAGGGGTGAAGTAACACGTGGCCTTAGTAAATCCGCTTCTAGTATCTGGTGCAGAAGTGCTACCTCTAATTGAGGGGGGTAAGGGCATTGGTGTAAGCAATGGCAAAAGCTCAGGCGCTTGGGCCGCAGCTGGCGGGGTGGGCACGTTTTCAGCTGTAAATGCAGACTCTTACGATAAAGATGGCAAGCATATACCTCAAGTTTATCATTCTCGTACACGAAAAGACAGGCATGAAGAATTAATTCGCTATGCAATTGAGGGTGGTGTTACCCAAGCAAAGATCGCCCATGAACTAGCTATTGGTCAGGGCCGTCTTCATATGAATGTATTATGGGAGATGGGTGGAGCTGAGCGAGTTTTACATGGTATTCTTGAGAGAACTCGTGGACTTGTTCATGGCGTGACATGCGGTGCTGGGATGCCCTATAAGCTGGCAGAGATAGCATCACAGTATAATATTCATTACTACCCTATAGTATCATCTGGACGTGCATTTAATGCCTTATGGCGAAGGGCTTATCATCGTATGTCCGAGTGGCTTGGGGGTGTTGTTTACGAAGACCCTTGGCGCGCAGGTGGCCACAATGGGCTATCTAATAGTGAGGACCCAGAAAAACCTGAAGACCCTTATCCAAGAGTTGTCGAGTTAAGGCGTTTAATGAATCAATACGGATTAAATAATGTCCCAATTATTATGGCTGGAGGAGTGTGGTGTATTGATGATTGGTCAAGCTGGCTTGAAGATCCTGATATTGGTCCAATAGCATTTCAGTTTGGCACGCGTCCTCTGGTAACAACTGAGAGTCCAATTCCTGAATCTTGGAAAAGACGTTTAATGTCGCTTAAGGAAGGTGATATAAAACTAAATAAATTCAGTCCCACCGGGTTTTATTCTTCTGCCGTTAAGAACCTCTTTATTCAGGAGTTGGAGGAAAGAGAATATAGGCAGGTCGCATTTACTAGTGAGCCTATAGGAGACCACAAAGTGGAATGTAATTATGGTATGCGTGGAAGGACATATTATTTGACACGTGGTGATAAATCTCGAGTGGAAGAATGGGTATTAAATGGTTTTGATACTGCTTTAAAAACTCCAGACAACACCATTATTTTTGTCACAAAAGAGAAAGCAAAGGATATTAGAATTGACCAAGCTAACTGCATGGGGTGTTTATCGCAATGTAGATTTAGTAATTGGTCAACATCAAATCCGAAAAATATAACTGGAAAGAAAGCTGACCCTCGAAGTTATTGTATACAAAAAACACTACAGGATATCATCCATGGCGAAGATGGCGAAACCCAGTTAATGTTTTCCGGACATGGTGCCTATCGTTTTGCTCAGGACCCTTTTTATGCAAATGGCTTTGTTCCAACTGTAAAGCAGTTAATAGAGAGGCTATTGAGTGGTAAATAATTAATTTATTAATTAGCTAATTTTCCAAAATTTCATCCTTAAGAATACCCCAGAATTGTCCTCTTTTGAGCCATCCCTTAAGGCCTTTAACCTTAACTTTGCACCAGTTTTGATTACATGAACTGAGTTTTGCTATTACCCCGGTCTCCAATGTAGCTACTGGAACACTATTCACCCCAGGGTTATCCATCAAAGTCCGATTTTTTCCTGTAATGATAAGCGTTCTGTAACCAGAAAGTAGTCTCTGATGAACCCATCCTGTGGCCCCCTCATGATCTAAAATTCTTCTCCATACATCAAATTCAGCAGTAATTTTTATAGGTAGATTACGTTTTTTATAAACCCAAACAATAGGATAGCGTTTATTTGGCCCTGCTCTAAGATTGACCATATCTTTTTTTAATGATGCAAATCGCGGTATAGGTTTAGTATCATCTGCAATTGAGTTTGATGGGAGATGTAAAGTGGTTAGCATTGCTGTTACCAGCAGAAATAAAGAGCATACTCTGAAAAAGGTTAGTAACATAGTTTCCTGATGTTCATATTATTAGCAAAGAGTTTATAGCTTACTCATATCAAATAGAATAATACACAAATTATACCTTATAATGATAATTGTTTAGATATATAGGTTTTGTTAAATAGAATGAATACCCTCAGACTTATATGTCTCTTTAAAACAAATATTAAGTATAGCGCTTATTTATAGGATATTTAATGTCACGTAGTTTAAAAAAACCTCTTGTAATTGTTACACGTCGGCTTCCCGAATCCATTGAGGCACGAATGATGGAGCTGTTTGATACGCGATTAAATGAGGATGATCACTCATTTTCCCAAGAAGAGTTGTTACATTCAATGAATGAAGCTGATGTTCTTGTCCCAACTGTAACAGACCAAATTGATAAATCTATCATTGAAAGAGCAGGTGATAATTTAAAACTTATAGCAAGTTTTGGAACAGGTATCGACCATATTGATACAGGAGCTGCAGCTAATAAGAAAATAACAGTAACAAATACTCCAGGTGTCCTTACTGAAGATACTGCAGATATGACTATGGCTCTCATTTTAGCAGTTCCTCGACGCTTAGCTGAAGGTGAAAGAATGATGCGTACTGGCAATTGGGACGGATGGGCTCCAACTGCTTTACTTGGAAGAAGAATTTGGGGCAAACGATTAGGTATAGTTGGGATGGGTAGGATTGGGCAAGCTGTTGCGCGCCGTGCCCGAGGATTTGGCTTGTCCATCCACTATCATAATCGAAATAGGCTTGCTGAAGGAATAGAGTCATCGCTAGAGGCGACTTACTGGGAGAGTCTTGATCAAATGCTAGCACGGATGGATTTTGTATCTATTCATTGTCCTAGCACACCAGCAACTTATCATTTACTTTCAGCAAGGCGGCTAAGGCTTATAAAAAAAGATGCATATGTAATTAATACCTCCCGTGGTCATGCAATAGATGAATCAGAGCTGATGAGGCTTCTTGAGGAAGGGGAGATTGCTGGTGCAGGCTTAGATGTTTATGAACATGAGCCAATTGTTAACCCCAAACTTTTAAGCTTTAACAATGTTGTTTTACTCCCTCATATAGGATCTGCAACACTGGAGGGGCGTTTGGATATGGGTGAGAAGGTTCTAATCAATATTCAAACGTTTATAGATGGCCATACTCCTCCAGACAGAGTGCTTCCACCAGAAATATAAAATGAAATTAAAAAGCTATATTGTGTAAAATGGTTTTATTTTAGGTCTTATGATTTTTATTTGCCACAAAGTTTACAACTGGGATCTGGTCTTATTAAGATTTTTCTGAAGTTTGTTCTAAGAGCATCATATATCAAAAGTTTTCCCGAGAGCCCTTCCCCTGCCCCTGTTATTTCTTTAAGAATCTCAGTAGCTTGTAAGCACCCAATTATTCCTGGTATAGAGCCTAATATTCCACCCTCTGCACACGAGGGTATAGAGTCTTCTGGGGGAGGTTCGGGGTGGAGACACCTGTAGCATGGATTATCACCTTTTTCGAATGCTTTAAAAGTTGAGATCTGCCCATCAAATTTGTGAACTGCTCCAGATACTAGAATTCGTTTACATAAATAAGCAGTGTCATTCACCAAAAATCGTGTATCAAAGTTATCACTACCATCAGCAACTATATCAAAATTAGATATGATTTCTTTAGCATTTGTTTTATCTAATTTTTTTGTAAAAGGAATAATATTTACGTCGGGATTTAGAGCAGAAAGTGATGAGACTACACTTTCAGTTTTTTTTGAGTCTATAGAATTTTCATCATGAATAATTTGTCTTTGGAGGTTAGAAAGTGCTACCCGATCATCGTCAATAATACCGATAGTCCCAACCCCGGCAGCTGCAAGATAAAGTAAAATAGGAGAGCCCAAACCTCCTGCTCCAACAACTAAAACCTTAGAGTTTATGATTTTAGCTTGGCCTGCCGGTCCAATTTCATCCAGAATAAAATGACGAGCATATCGCTCAATTTGGTTATCATCAAAGTGCATCTTCTGAAGTTTCTATATGTTGGGAAAAAATTTCTAAAAATTACTGAATAAATCAGTTGAGAGATATCTTTCTGCAAACGAAGGTACAATAACTACTATGCGTTTATTCTCCATATTATCGCGAGAACCAATTTCAAGGGCTGCTGCTATAGCAGCTCCAGAGCTAATCCCAACTGGTATTCCCTCAAGTTGTGCTGTTAAGCGTGCTGTTTCAAATGCATTTTCGTTACCTATTGATATAATTTCATCAATCAAGTCAGTCTTTAGTATTTCAGGTATAAAACCTGCACCAATCCCTTGAATTTTGTGGGGACCAGGTTGGCCACCAGATAGAATGGCGCTATCTTCTGGCTCTACAGCAATAATCTCAAGTTCAGGAAGGCGTGGTTTTAATATTTGAGCACAACCAGTGATAGTCCCTCCAGTGCCTATCCCAGACACTAACAAATCAAGATTTCCACCAGTGTCCTCCCAAATCTCCTCCGCGGTGGTGGTGCGATGTATTTCTGGATTTGCGGGGTTTTGGAATTGCTGCAGCATTACAGATTGAGGTGTTTTTTCTACTAGCTCTTGTGCTTTCTGTATTGCCCCTCGCATTCCTTTTGTGGCTGGGGTTAATATAAGCTCTGCGCCAAGTAGCTGTAAAAGTTTTCTCCGTTCCAGTGACATACTTTCTGGCATAGTTAAGACTAACTTATAGCCTTTGGCTGCAGCAACAAAGGCGAGTGCAATTCCAGTATTACCTGAGGTCGGCTCTATAAGCACAGACTCCCCCGGTATTAATTGCCCAGATTTCTCAGCTGCATCAATCATTGAATAACCGATACGATCTTTCACCGATGCTAGGGGGTTATAAAATTCTAATTTACAGATGATCTCAGCAGAAACACCATACTTTTTTGGCAAGCGGTTTAGTTTTACAAGTGGTGTATTTCCTATAGTATCAATGATCGAGTCATATATTTTATTTGTTTTATCTTTAGAATTCATTAATTTCATACCTATTTTTCTACATAATAGTAAAGAAAATTAAATACTAAAATCTATTCCCTCTTTTGATGCTTTCTTAATGCCAATATCTCTGGCTTTGGAGCATATGTCCTCTATAGTAATAGTCTCAATACGTTTTTCAAATTCTATCTGTAGTTCATTCCAGATAGGATTTAAAACTGTTGATGCGATATCTGAGTCAGACTGAGTTTCAAGTGGATCTTCAGAGGATTCAAGTGAGCGGACTATTCTTGCAATTTCTCCAACCGTTATGCGCCTCCTTTCTCTAGCTAATAGATAACCCCCTTTTGGCCCCCTAACTCCTTTAAGTATTCCTGCTCTTACCAATCGTTGCATTACTTGCTCAAGGTATCTATGAGGCATCCCCTGCCTCTTAGTTATATCTCTACTCCTGACTGGGTCTGCCCCAGTATTATAAGCAATATCAACTACTGCTTCGAGTGCATAAATTAATTTTTTAGATACCTTAAGCATTAGTATATTACTCCCATTAAAGTGGCTTTATCCCGTTGAACCAAAACCACCTTCTCCGCGAATCGTTTTTGTTAATTCAGTAACTTCTTCGAGAATTACTCTACAAATTGGTGAAACTACTAGTTGGGCTATACGTTCTCCTCTAGATAAACTGTATGTCTGATTTCCATGATTAATTAAGATGACTTTGATTTCACCTCGGTAATCTGCGTCAATTGTACCTGGGCTATTTAGGACAGAAATACCGTATTTTAGTGCCAAACCGGATCTTGGTCTTACCTGGCCTTCATAGCCATTTGGGATCATTACAATAATCCCGGTTGGAACTAATACTCTAGTGCAAGGTTGAATACTTACCGCTTCTTCAATTGCTGCGCTTAGGTCAAATCCAGCGGCACCATCAGAAGCATATTGAGGTATCGGAAGGTCCCCACAACCAGCCACACGTTTGAACATTATTTTAAGATTAGAATTCATATTTATATCAATTTTCTATATTGGCCGCTATTTCGTCCATTAAACGTTCGGCAATTAAAGCTTTGGAGACTTTAGACCATAATTGATGGTTATTTCCTGAGTTTTTTAACAGAGTCACTTGATTATTATCGCTACCGAATGTGTCAGAGTTTGCAGAAACATCATTTGCTAAGATCCAATCACAGCTTTTGTTTTCTAGCTTCTTTTTAGCATTAGAGATTAAATTTTCAGTTTCAGCAGCAAAGCCAATAACTAGTTTTGGTCTATTTTGAGAGAGGTTAGATAGTATTTTTAGAATGTCTGGATTTAGAGACATATCTATACTCATCTCACTAGATGCCCCAAAATTTTTCTCATCTTTCTTGATCTTATTAAATGAAGTATTTTTTGGTTTCCAATCAGCAACAGCAGCACAACAAACAGCAAAATCAACGGGTAAGTTTTCCAAGCATGCCTCCAACATTTCCTCAGCGGTTTTTACATTAATTATATTAACATTATTGGGTTTTTCTTGGGTGGTTGGTCCAGAAACAAGAGTTACTTTTGCTCCACAAAAAGCAGCCATTTGCGCAATTGCATGACCTTGTTTGCCAGAAGAATAATTGGAAATATATCTAACTGGGTCAATTGGTTCTTGAGTTGGTCCACTAGTTACAAGAGCATGAAGCCCTCTTAATTTATTTTTTTTCCCTAGAATGTAATCAATTTCATCAACTATCTCGTTTGGCTCTGCCATACGTCCGTAGCCATTCTCACCACATGCCAGATCACCTTCATGAGGACCAATAATGTTAATTCCATAAGTTTCTAAAATAGATATATTTCTTTTAGTTATTGGGTTATCCCACATGAATCCGTTCATTGATGGCGCAAGTAAGACTGGTTTGTCGGTTGCAAGAAGAGCGGTTGTAGCCAGGTCGTCTGCAACCCCTGAGGACATACGTGCAATTAAGTCGGCACTAGCTGGCGCTACAACAACTATGTCAGCTTCTCTTGATAGTCTTATATGACCCATTTCTGCTTCGTCAGTAAGTGAAAAAAGGTCCTGATACACTTTTTCACCAGATAGCGCAGAAAGTGTCAGGGGGGTTATAAATTGATTGCCTGCTTTGGTTAAAATACAGCGAACTTTAGCTCCACTAAGACGAAGTTGACGTACTAATTCAGCTGATTTATAGGCTGCAATTCCACCCGACACTATTAACAATATATTTTTGTAATTTTCCATAATTGTATAACTATTAATTTCCCATTAATATTATGTGGATAACCTATGCCCTGTAATTCCCGGATGCAAGAGATGAATCTAACTTAGCGCATAAGATAGTCAAAAATTACAATTATTGCTGAATTATAGTCTAAAATTTAGCTTAACTGCAGGGCAATTAGAGTGGCTAATAGACCAATCGTGACAATTATACCAAAAAATAAAAATACTGATACTCCAAAGATGCTTCGGGTATTCTTTGACGATTGGGCTTGATCTTTTTGATCTTTTTCTAGTGCTTCAATTATAGTCTCTGCCTTTTCAATGATTCTTGGGACTCTCTTAGCTTCCTTTATTACGTTCTGTGCAATATTTTGGGCCTGCGCAGCTGGCCCTAAGTTTTTTTTGGCCCATGTTTCAATAAGTGGGCGAGCTAGTTGCCACATATTTTCATTAGGATATAACTGTCGTGATATTCCTTCTGCCATTAACATGCTTTTTTGGAGAAGAAGTAACTGAGGCTGGGTCTCCATATTAAACTCTCGGGTAACTTCAAAAAGATGTCCTAACAATCTTGCTATTGAAATTTCTTGCAGTGGTAGCTCCATGACAGGTTCACCAATTGCTCTTATGGCCTGAGTGAATAAACCCTTTGACTCATGGTCTGAGACGTAACCCGCTTCAAAATGAATTTCCGCCACTCTTTCATAATCACGCGATAAGAAGCCTAATAACATTTGGGCTAAATAGAGTCGTGTTTCCTTATTAAGTCGACCCATTATACCAAAATCAAGTGCTACCACTTCTCCATTTTTATTAACTAACAAGTTTCCTGGATGTAAGTCTGCATGAAAAAAACCATAGTAAAAAACCTGTTGAAAGAAAGCACTTGCTGCATAAGTAAGAATTTTTGATGGGTCCTGCCCTTTTTTAATAAGACCATCAATATCATCAATTCTTATACCTTCCATTCTTTGGAGTGTTAGGACTCTTCTGTTGGTATGTGTCCAGTGAACCCTGGGGACTTGAAAGCCTTCTACTTCAGACATATTTCTGGAAAATTCAGAAGCTGCAGCTGCTTCAAGTCTAAGGTCCATCTCAGTTCTCACAGATTTAGCCAGCGTTTTAACTATATCTACAGGCTTTAACCTTCGAGAAGCAGGAAGAGTTTTTTCCGCTAGGCTGGCTAGCCACAAGAAAAAATTAAGATCTTTTTCAAATGCCAATTCTATGTTGGGCCTGAGAACTTTTACTGCTACAGGATCTCCATTTGATGTTATAGCAAAATGCACCTGAGCTATAGACGCAGCAGCAACAGGAGTATCATTAAATTCTTTAAATAGCTCATCTATGGGTTGATTTAATTCATTTTCAATTATTTCTCGAGCTTTTTTTGCCGAGAAGGGTGGAAGCCTATCCTGAAGCTCACTAAGGTCAGTTGCAACTTCACGTCCAATTAAATCTGGTCTAGTTGCAATAGCTTGTCCAAATTTAATAAAACTGGGACCTAGTTCCTGTAGTGCTGCTGCAAGCCTTTGACCGGGTCTTTTCTTTGTTACTGGTTTTTTCCAAATACTAACAATTAATATTATTACTGGTAAAAGTTTAGCATCCTTAAGAAGAAAAAGTGCGTCAAAGCGGGCTAATATCCAAGCAACACGTAAAATTCTTAGGATTTGTATAGGAGAAGATAACATTAAATCATAAACTCACATCAGATACGCCAGCCTGAATAAAGGGAAGCTATCCCCCCACTCATTGGCATGCAGTTTACTCCACCAAAACCTGCCATCTCAATCATTCTTGTGAAGTTAGGAGGGGATGGAAACTCTCGGATGGACTCAACAAGATATCGATAGGCCTCTCTGTCTTTTGCAACTATTTCACCAATTGTTGGTATAACTAAAAAGGAGTATGCAGAGTAGAGCCTCTCTATAATAGGAGAAGTGGATGAGGAAAATTCAAGACACACAAAGCGCCCCCCCGGTTTTAGAACTCTCACAGCTTCTTCTAAGGCCTTCTCTTTGTTAGTCACATTACGGATACCAAAAGCTATTGTGTATGCGTCAACACTTCTATTTGATAATGGTAGATTTTCAGCATCGCCTACAACCCAATCAATACCACTGAAGATAGCAGAATCAATTGCCCTGTTCCTGCCTTTAAGAACCATACCTTCACTGAGGTCGCAAATTATAGCTCTACCTTTTTTTGCTCCTCCGATGCGCTTTAGGAATTTCGAAGAAATATCCCCTGTTCCTCCTGCTACATCTAGTAAGGTCATACCTGGATAGGGTTGTAGGCATTCAATCATACGGTTTTTCCAGATTCGGTGTATTCCCGCACTCATGACGTCATTCATAAGGTCGTAATTGGTCGAAACTCTATCAAATAGATCCTTAACCAAACCAGGTTTTTGGCTCGGATCTACTCTTTGATAGCCAAAATCTACTTCCTGAGTGATATTATTGTTACTTTTATCTTTCATTTCATCCTAAAGATAGCCTAGCGCTTGCATAGGCGCTACCTTAGACACTATGCCTGAATTGCCAGAAGTTGAAACAGTTCGTAGAGGGTTAGCCTTAGAGCTAGCCAATCGCAAGATAATAAGCATCGAAAGATCTAAATTTGATCTTCGAAGGCCAATTCCTGTCAACTTAAATGTTCAACTTGTTGGACGATATATCGTTAATTTTGCTCGTAGAGGCAAGTATTTACTTCTTCGTCTCGATAATTTGCAGACTTTATTGATACATTTAGGAATGAGTGGGCGTATGATAATCCATAAGAAAGATTATCCTAATGTGAGTCAGCATGATCATTTACAAATAAATTTTGAAGACGGTTTCAGGCTAGTTTATACCGATCCAAGACGATTTGGAGTTATAGATCTCATAGATACTAGCTCAGAAGAAAACCATCCGTCTCTTGCCCGGATGGGTCCAGAGCCGTTATCTGAGGATTTTAAAGGAAATAATTTAGAATTTTTACTTCAGGATCGACAAATCAATATTAAGGCCGCCTTATTAGATCAAAGGATTCTAGCTGGAATTGGAAATATTTACGCATGCGAGGCATTATTTTATGCTGGTATAAGTCCTAAGAGACTTGCAAAAAATGTAAAAGGAAAGAGGGCAGAAATGCTCTCAGAGGCAATAGTATCTGTTTTAGAGCGTGCTATAGATGCTGGTGGTTCATCGCTTAGAGATTATGCAAATACTTCGGGTGAGTTAGGATATTTTCAACATAATTTTGCTGTTTATGGAAGAGAAGGTAAATTATGCCATCGTTGCGGTAGGAAAATAATACGTATTATTCAGAATGGACGTTCAACATTTTATTGTTCTTGGGATCAGCGCTAATTGGCCAAGTAATAAAAGTATATTATTTAAAAATACAAATATTAAATGGAATACAACTAAAGTATTTTAGTTTGAAGAAGAAAGTATACAATTCTTTATAAGATTCACGTTTGGGGATGAAGATATGGCTTTTAAAAATATTAAAGTTGAAATAGATGAAAATGTTGGCGTTATTACTTTGCATAGACCAGATGTTTTAAACGCCCTTAGTTCATCACTTATTGCCGAATTAAATGAAGCAATAAATGATTTTGAAAACAATAGTGATATTGGTGCTTTGTTGGTTAAGGGAAGTGAAAAAGCTTTTGCTGCAGGTGCGGACATTAAGGAGATGCAGCAGAGGGATTACGTTGAAGCCAGTTTGGGTGATGTTCTTGGTGATTGGGATGCACTTGCAAGATGCTCTAAACCTACTGTAGCTGCAGTGTCTGGATATGCTCTAGGAGGCGGGTGTGAGTTAGCAATGATGTGCGATATTTTACTAGCCTCTGAAACTGCAAAGTTTGGTCAGCCTGAAATAACTATTGGTGTTATTCCTGGCGCAGGTGGAACCCAACGTTTAACTAAAGCAGTTGGTAAGAGCAAGGCAATGGATATGATCCTCACTGGGAGAATGATGGACGCAGAGGAAGCGGAGAAAAATGGATTAGTATCACGCATATTTCCATCATCAGACCTTTTTAGTGAGGCCCTAGATGTTGCAAAAAAAATTGCTGGTATGCCTCGTGTGGCAGCTCTAGCTGCAAAAGTATCTGTTAATAGATCCTTTGAAACAACATTAGCAGAAGGAATTTTGTTCGAAAAAACAGCTTTTTACCCATTATTTGCTACAGAAGATCAAAAAGAGGGGATGCTGGCATTTTCAGAGAAGCGTAAGCCAAAATTTAAAAATAGGTAACTTTTGGCAAAATAAAAAGAAAAATATTAGATTTGTTGACGCTGAGGAATCTGAGATATATAACCTCGGATCGTTAATTTTCTATAGGTAGTGGAATATATGGCGCATACTCGTCAGGCAAAAAAGCGAATACGGCAAGATGTCAAGCGAACAGCTACGAATCGTACACGCTTGAGTAAAATCAGAACATATGTCCGTAGGGTTGAGGAGGCTATCTCTGCTGGTGACAAGCAGGGGGCTTTAGATGCTCTTAAGGCTGTTCAGCCGGAGTTACATAAGGGAGCTAGAAAGCGCGTTTTACATCGGAATACGGTTGCTAGGCAGCTTTCAAGAATGAGTAAGCATATAAAAACCCTCAGCTAGTAACCAATGAGCAGTGTTCTCTCCAAGTATTTTTGAATGATTAAATTCAAATAAAAATTTTTATTAATAATAAATTTATTGTTAATAAAAATTACAAGTTTTAGTTTGCCCACGATATATAGATATGATTATTATCTGTGGCACACTATGTAATATTTTAAAAGATATTAACCATTTTAAGCACAATTAATAAATGTAAATATGTGTTTATGATCCTAAAATTAAAATAGTTTTTTCCAGCTATTTCTTAAATGGAGAAAATTTTTTTTTCAGTTTTTTTATCTCTACTATTCGACACTAGAGGCAGTGTATCCTCATGACTCCAAATAGTTAGGGGGTCTCTTTCAAGTTGACCTGAAGTCAAAAATAAAAATAATCTGAGAGTTCCTATTTCGGACCTGTTGCTTGTCTGGCCTTGCCCTATTAGTCTATGCATGCTTGTCCTTTTCGGTCTGCATTACGCAATTTCTTTTGCGTCAGTGAGTCAAACTTTCAGGGTAGCAAGGTAAATCTAAAGTCCACATAAGAATGGCCTAGCTTTGCCAAAATTTATAAGTGTTATTTTTAAGACTCCAGTTGAGTTGTTGTGCATAAGCAGAGACTATAACAAAGAATCTTTGGGAGATAATAATGAGTCTCAGTACACTCCGGACTATTGCAAGTGACCGAATGGAACCAGGAGCCACCTTTGCTGGAGAGATAAACTCTTCAGAGGCATGGCAGGTGCTTGAGGATGAGCAAAATTCAATTTTAGTAGATGTTCGATCTGATGCTGAGTGGGTTTTTGTTGGTTTTCCAGATTTATCAGCTTTAGGAAAAGATTTAGTAAAGGTTTCTTGGCAACTGTTCCCTGATATGTCACTTAACAATTCTTTTCTAGAGCAAATCACTGAATCTGGGTGTAATAAAGATTCTGCGCTTATGTTTATTTGCCGAAGCGGAGCTAGGTCAAGAGATGCCGCTCAGATGTGTGCTGCCCATGGATATAGTAATGTTTTTAACGTGTGTGACGGTTTTGAAGGACGGCAGAATCAAGACGGTCACAGAGGTGTTTTAGAAGGATGGAAGGCAGCAGGTCTTCCATGGGTTCAGTCATGAGCGGGGATGGTAGAGTGTCTGAATCTCAATCAATGGAGCAAAGATGGGCAAGGGTTCGCCATAAATTAGAGCAAGAGTTAGGAGCGGCTGCTTTTCAGAGCTGGCTAAGGCCAGTCCAGTTCGGAGACTTGCGAGGGGAAAGGTTGATACTGATTGCTCCGACTAGGTTTCTTCGTGACTGGGTAAAGTCACGTTACGGAGAATTGATAATATCATTTTGGAAAGAAGAAGACCCATCAGTTGAAGAGCTGGAGATGGAGGTCCGTAGACCCCTAACCGCTGACACCCCAGACAATAGGGAGAAGGAAAATAAATCTGAACAGACTACAGAAAGGCTATCATTGCATTTAGTTGATTCCGACGATGATGCCCTTGGGTCCCCACTGAGTCCAAAGTTTAAATTCAACGATTTTGTAATTGGTAAACCAAATGAATTTGCTCATGCTGCAGCAAGAAGGGTGGCTGAATCAGATAAGGTGCCTTTTAATCCTCTATACCTATATGGTGGTGTTGGTTTGGGTAAAACCCATTTGATGCATGCAATAGCATGGCATATTCGCGAGCGTGATCCTTCTCGTCGAGTTTTATATTTATCAGCTGAGAAATTTATGTATCAATTCATCAGGGCATTACGCTTTAAAGATACAATGGCTTTTAAGGAGCAATTTAGATCTGCAGATGTATTGTTGATAGACGATGTGCAATTTATTTGTGGGAAAGAGAGTACTCAAGAAGAGTTTTTTCACACTTTCAATGCATTAGTTGACCATGATAGACAGGTAGTAATATCAGGTGATCGTTCCCCTTCAGATTTAGATGCAATTGAAGAGCGTCTTAGATCCAGACTTGGTTGGGGCCTTGTAGCAGATATACATGCTACTACCTACGAGTTAAGACTGGGGATACTGCAGACTAAGGCGGAGGCAATGGGGGCTAGCGGTATACCTCTTGAGGTCCTGGAGTTTCTTGCATACAAAATCACTTCCAATGTAAGAGAGTTAGAAATGGCACTAAATCGTGTTTCTGCTCATGCTACTCTGATAGGCCGAGCAGTTTCACTGGATATGACTCAAGAGGTTCTTAGAGATGTCCTCCGAGCAAATGATCGTCGTGTAACTATCGAAGAAATACAAAAACGTGTCGCTGAACACTACAATATAAAACTTTCTGAGATGTCATCTGAGCGAAGAGCTCGTGCTGTTGCTCGACCACGTCAAGTGGCTATGTTTTTGTCTAAGCAGTTGACCCAGAGATCTTTACCTGAGATAGGTAGAAAATTTGGGGGCAGGGACCATACCACAGTGATGCATGCAGTTCGAAAAATTGAACAACTCAGTGAGTCTGATCCTGGAATTGCTGAGGATTTAGAACTACTTAAGCGTAATCTCGAGCTTTAGGTTAGTAAAATCTGCAATAGTTAGCGGTCTACTATAATTTCACTAAAAATGTGCCCAAATTCAAGTAATTTGGTATACTTACTGGTAAGACGAGTCGTGATCAGGCGGATTTCCATAATTATTAGTTTGGTCAAATGTAAAAAAATATTGGTATCACTTATGATGCGGATTAAATAGGCATGAAACTGACTATAGAACGTTCTGTATTACTACGCTCTCTGAGCCATGTTCAGAGTGTAGTTGAGAGGCGCAACACTATACCCATTCTTTCGAATGTAAGGATTGATGCTGATTCTAAAAGCAACGTCCGATTTACTGCAACTGATATGGATATAGCAATTGTGGAGTCTGCTGATGCTAGTGTAGGTAAGGAAGGTTCGGTTACCGTTCCTGCTCATATGCTATATGACATTGCAAGAAAGTTACAAGATGGTGCTGAGGTACAGATAACCGCAAAGAGTGGTAATGAAAAGTTGATGCTGGAATCCGGTCGATTTGCAATGACAGTATCATGCCTTCCAGTAGAAGATTTTCCTATAATGGCTGATGGGGACTTACCTTTTAATTTTACTATTGCCGCGTCTGATCTTCGAAGGCTGCTTTTAAAGACTCGTTTTGCTATATCTCAAGAGGAAACACGTTATTATTTGAATGGTATTTATTTGCATGTATCCAGTGAAGGCACTCCATGTTTGCGCGCAGTTGCAACAGATGGTCACCGCCTTGCTTCTGTTGATGTATCTATGCCTGATGGTAGTAAGGATATGCCTGGTGTTATTATTCCTCGTAAAGTTGTTGGTGAGGTCTTAAAGCTTATTGAGGAAAATGAGGCAGACATTTCTATAGCCTTGTCAGAGACAAAAGTGCGTTTTGCAGTTGGAAATGTAACTCTTACATCTAAGCTAATTGATGGCTCATTTCCGGACTATGCTCGTGTTATACCATCCGGAAATGATAGGCCCCTCAGTGTTGATAGACGGTCTTTCATGAAGGCTGTAGATCTAGTTTCAACAGTGTCTACGGAGAAATCTAGAGCCGTTAAACTCAGTTTGAAAGAGGGTAAGGTTTTAGTCTCAGCTGTTAGCCCGGACTCTGGGTCAGCGGAGGAAGAGGTGGATGCCACCTTTTCTGGTGATGGTTTTGATATAGGTTTCAATGCTAGGTATGTGCTTGATATGGCTGATCAGGTTGAAGGAGACTCCATAGAGTTTGTGCTATCAGACTCTGCTTCACCAACTTTGGTGCGTGATCCTGAAGACTCTGATTCAGTTTTCGTTATCATGCCAATGCGAGTTTAGTTGGCATTGGCAATAACAGGCGCTCTTTTGAAAAATACAGAATGCCCCGATGTGGAGCGGTTAGCCATAACTCGTCTTTCACTTAAAGATTTTCGTAATTATCAAAGCTTAAGATTAGATATTGATCCTAGGCCAGTAATTATTGTCGGCCCTAATGGTGCTGGGAAAACTAATATACTGGAATCTATATCATGCCTGTCGAATAGCCGAGGGTTGCGTGGGGCTAAGTTAAAAGATATGGCAAGGTCTGGGTTAGAAGATGGGGCAAAGCATTGGTTTGTAGCTGCAAATATAGAAAGCATTCAAGGGCCCGTCTCACTAGGTGTTAGTTGGGAAGATGGTAATGAGCAGTTAGATGTTAGAGAAAAAAGGGACTATCGGATTAATGGAACTAATGTTTCCAGTCAATCAGCCATTTTGGAGCATATTGCTGTAGTTTGGATGACACCTGCTCAAGATAGATTGTTTATTGAGTCTCCATCAGGTAGAAGACGCTTTGTTGATAATTTAGTACTTTCTTTTAACCCTTCTCACGCTTCTCGTATTGCGGCTTATGATAAGTCTCGCCGTGATAGAGCCCGCTTACTTCGTGAAAATACTTCGGATATTGGTTGGCTTGACGCAATTGAGAGGGGTATGTCTGAAAATGCTATAGCAATATCAGCTGCCCGCTTAGATTTACTATCTCGAATCCAAGAGGATATAATGAGTGAAGATGGCCCCTTCCCAAAGCCTGTGCTGGGTATGGAGGGTTTAATTGAAAATTGGCTAAGTTCTCAACCGGCTCTAGCAGTTGAGGAGCGTTATATAGAGCTTTTAGCTAATATGAGAGTCAGGGATACTGAGACTGGAACCTCGGAGGGTCCGCACAGGAGTGATTTCAAGGCAGCATTATCTCAGGGTGAACTAGAAGCTTCACAGGCTTCAACGGGCGAACAAAAAGCAATTTTGATTGCCGTTTTGTTAGCTCATGCCAGATTGCTCTCTAGACTTAGGGGAATGCCCCCTATTATGCTTTTAGATGAAGTTATAGCTCATCTTGATTCTGGGCGTCGTGAAGCACTTTTTTCAGCGATTCTATCAATAGGTGCTCAAGCATGGATGACTGGAACTGATGTAAATTTATTTTCACCCTTGTTTGCAAAATCGCAGACTCTACATGTTAACAACTCAATTTTAATGAAGGAGTAGGCAGGTGTCAGAAGTCGATTCTGAATCAACCTCAGAAGAGGAAGAAGCAATAAAAACTGGAGAAGGCTATGGGGCTGAGTCGATTAAAGTTTTACGAGGGCTCGATGCCGTTCGTAAACGTCCTGGCATGTATATTGGTGATACTGATGATGGGTCAGGGCTTCACCATATGGTTTATGAGGTTGTTGATAATGCCGTAGACGAAGCGCTTGCTGGATTTTGTGACAGGGTCGATGTTGTCTTAAATGCAGACGGGTCAATCTCAGTGAGTGATAATGGACGCGGGGTTCCTACCGATATTCATGCTGAGGAAGGTGTGTCAGCTGCCGAGGTTATTATGACACGACTGCATGCTGGGGGAAAATTTGACCAGAACATATATAAAGTTTCGGGTGGCTTGCATGGGGTTGGTGTTTCGGTAGTCAATGCACTTTCAGAAACTCTTGAGCTCAGAATTTGGCGTGATGGTAAGGAGCATTTCATGAGATTTTGCATGGGGGAGGCTGAGGGACCTCTCGGTATAGTTTCAGAGGCTGAGGGCCGTACAGGAACTGAGGTAAAGTTTCACCCATCTTCAGAAATTTTTAGTTCAGTTGAGTTTGATTTTGAGACTATCGAGCACCGCTTAAGGGAATTGGCTTTTTTAAATGCCGGTCTACGCATAGTAGTAACTGATGATAGGGCGTCAGAACGAAGGGTTTCTGAGCTATATTTTGAAGGGGGTATAAATGCATTTGTTGCCTTTCTAGACAGTGCTAAACAACCCCTTATATCTGAGGTTATTGGTTTCTCAGGTCAGAAAGATGACATCGTTGTAGAAGTTGCCATGCAATGGAATGATAGCTATAGAGAATCAACGCTCTGTTTTACTAATAATATCGGACAGGGTGACGGGGGCACACACTTAGCAGGCTTTAGAGCTGCTTTAACTCGTACAATTAACAGCTATGCGGCTCAGGCTGGTATAGATAAGAGAGAAAAAGTTAGCATTACGGGTGATGATGCTCGTGAAGGTCTTACCTGCGTTTTATCTGTTAAGGTTCCAGATCCAAAATTTTCATCACAAACTAAGGAAAAGCTTGTTAGTTCTGAAGTGCGGCCAGTTGTAGACGGCGTGGTTGGGGAAATGCTTTCGCAATGGTTTGAAGAGCACCCTGGGGAAGCTAAGCAGGTATTAAGTAAGGTTGTAGAAGCTGCGGCAGCAAGAGAGGCTGCAAGAAAAGCAAGGGAGTTAACTAGAAGAAAGGGTGCATTAGAGGTATCAAGCTTGCCAGGCAAGCTAGCAGACTGTCAGGAGCGTAACCCGGAAGTTTGTGAGCTTTTTCTCGTTGAGGGTGACTCTGCTGGAGGATCTGCAAAACAAGCAAGGAACAGAAAGAATCAGGCAGTTTTACCCTTAAGAGGTAAGATATTAAATGTAGAGCGTGCTCGGCTAGATAAGATGCTTGGCTCTGTTGAGATTGGAACGATCATAACAGCCCTTGGGACTGGTATAGACGAAGATTTTGATCTCGAAAAACTTCGATATCACAAGGTTATAATTATGACAGATGCAGATGTAGATGGTTCACACATCCGTACACTTCTTTTGACTTTTTTCTATCGTAATATGGAAAACTTAGTGAAAAGTGGACATCTCTATATTGCTCAGCCACCTTTGTACAGAATTAAAAGAGGTAATGAAGAATTATATTTAAAGGATGATTTGGCTCTAGAAGACCACCTTATTTCTGAGGGATTAAAAGATAGCGTAATTGAGTTAGCTTCAGGGGAGCAGCAAGCTGGAGATGATTTGAGGGAAACGGTAGAAAATGCAAGAAGTATTTCTAATCTAGTCAAAGCCCTTACAAGGCGAGTGGATCAGCGGATTGTTGAGCAGGCAGCAATTGCCGGTGCATTAAGGGAAGAAATATTGAACAATAATGCACAGCCCGCTGCAGAATATATAGCTACGCGACTTAATGAAATTTCCCCCTCGCTTGAAAGAGTATGGCGTGGTGAGGCAGTCACCCTTGAAAATGGCCCTGGCTTCAAGTTTGAGCGGACTATGCGTGGAGTTACAGAAATACACACTATTGATCAGGTGCTTATTAGAACTCCAGAGGCTCGAAGGCTAGATGAAATGAGTGCACATTTGCAGGAGGTTTATGCAAGATTTGTAACTTTGAGAAGGAAGGAAACAGAAGTAATAATTAGATCTCCTTCTGAGCTTTTAGACGTGGTTTACTCTGCTGGGAGGAAAGGCCTGTCTGTGCAGCGATATAAAGGGCTTGGCGAGATGAACCCCGATCAATTATGGGAGACAACACTGGATCCGGATGTCAGGACACTAATGCGTGTTGAGGTCAAGGATGCATCAGCGGCAAATAAACTTTTCGCAGAACTAATGGGAGAGTTGGTTGAACCAAGACGAGATTTTATTCAACAGAACGCTTTGCAGGTAGCAAATCTGGATGTTTAAATGTTATCAGTAAATGCCTAAGTCGGAAAATGACATTTGATTTATTATTAAAAATTTTTTTATGATAGTTTAAGTAAATTATTTGTCCCAATTATCAATAAGATGAATAAATGAGCCCATAATATTGCCAATACGACTACCGCTATTTCCTATATTGTTCCCTTTTGCATCAGAAATTGTAAATAGACTCTCAGAGTAATTTAGGTTCTGTATAGTGGCGTAGTGAAATTCATGTCCTTTATATATAGAGCCTAATTTTCCAAGGGGACTAGAGGCTGCCAGCTTGGCATTGCGATATCCAAGTGTAAGTTTTTTTTCTTTTAGGCTGGTGTGAATAGGAAAAAGGTTAGCCATATCATAGGTATTTCCCGAATAATCCATAATAGATTTTCCCATAACCATGTAGCCTCCACACTCTCCATAAATAATTTTGTCATTTTCTGCAGCCTCACGAAGTCCACTTAAGAATTTGTGACTCTCAGAAAGTTGTTTGGCATGAAGTTCAGGATAGCCTCCAGGTAAATATATGGCACCAGTATTTACGTCTGGGGTTTCATCTGCGAGCGGGGAAAATAATGTCAAGTGAGATCCAGCGTTATGCCAGCTATCGAGAAGGTCAGGGTAGGTAAAAGTAAAGGCGTCATCAGAAGCTATAGCAATATTTGTACTTAATGGGGGTATAATTGGTTTTTCCAAAAAGGGACCCTCATCTGTTTTTACTTCACTTATAATCTTTAATATTTTTTCTATATCAACATACGAAATAATTATGTCAGCAATTCGGTTAATGGTATTCTCAAGGTCATCATACTCTCCAGCTTGGATTAGTCCCAAGTATCGAGACGGAAGATGAATTTCAGCACTTTCAGGAATAACCCCGAGAACGGCAATCTCTGATTTATCTAAAGATTCTTTGAGTATAATCTCATGGCGCTTACTATTTACCCTATTAAGTATAACACCGCCAAGAACTACGTCAGACCTATATTTTGCAAATCCTTCAGCAAGGGCTGATACTGAAGAACCCATTCCCGAACAGTCTATAACTAGCAATACTGGCAAACCAAGCTTTGTCGAAATGTCTGCAGTTGAGGAACTGCCATTGATCGCACCGTCAAATAGACCCATTACGCCTTCAGTCAACAAAATGTCCACATTATTTACACTGCGATTAATAATATAATTCACGGTATTGGGATGCATAGCCCAAAGATCTATATTATGACATTGGTTTTTTGCTGCGGTGCTTAGAAATGCTGGATCAATATAATCAGGGCCTACTTTAACTACACCAACATTTTTGCCGGCTCTTTGCCATGCCCTTGCTAGACCTAAGGTTATAACAGTTTTTCCACTTCCAGATCTAGGGGCGGAAATTACTATACCTTTAGCGTAACTAGAGATGTTTTCTCACTTCCTCAGCAATTTCTACGGGTTCTTGGCCGCGACTAAAGTGCCGAACATATTCATCTTCAGGGCTAATAAGATAGATGTATACTGAATGATCCATAATATAATCATCATCTATAGAAGAGTCTTCTGCTTCCGGATTATTTACTCTTCTATAATAGACTCTGTATTCTTTTGCTGCTGCTTCTATTTGTCTTTGAGTGCCTGTAAGTCCAATGATATCTGGATGGAAAATAGATAAATATGATGCAAGTTGTTCTGGGGTATCACGAGCGGGATCTATAGTTATAAAGAGAGTAGCAAGCTTACTTTTTTCTACATCCAATATTTCAAGCACTTTACTTATAACAAGAAGTTCTGTGGGGCAAATATCTGGACACCAACTATAACCAAAGAATACTAATTTATGTCTATTAGAGAAGTTTTTCTCCGTTACAGTTTTTCCATTATGGTCAATAAGAGAAAATGGTCCCCCAATATTCGCTCCGGCCGCACTTGAGGTTAGTTCTAATCTATCACCTATTTTGTTAATATCACCAAATAAAGAACCTTCGAACCACGCGTAAAACATCAATAAGCCAAGTATAATTGTCCATATTGTGGTTTTCTTTGTAAAGGTTGGGAGCTTCATATAAATTCACCTAGAATTAAAAATAATTTTATTTATCAATAATATTCAATATTTAAGCTTACGCTATTTTATCAAATTTTTTAGCAAGTTTATGCGCTGCTTCCCGTCTTTTTTCAGGTGATACATCAGGATCAAGAACCTTCCGTAATTCAACAACATTACCAATAACTAGGATAGCTGGAGGCTCAATTTCTTCCTTTATAGCTACCTTGGCTAGTTTACCAAGAGGTGCTTCTATTACTTGTTGATTAGCTAAAGTGCCGTTAGCTACTATAGCAGAGGGTGTGGAGGCTGAAAGTCCATTTTCAATTAGTTTTTTTGCTACATTTTCTAAATGAGCAAGCGCCATATAAAAAATTAAAGTTGGAGCCCCTGCTGCTATTGCTTTCCAGTCGAGGCTATCAGGTATATTGCCTCCAGCACCATGGCCTGTTAAAAAAGTTACACCATGTCCAGTAGTGCGATGTGTTACGGGTATGCCTGAGGCAGCAAGCCCTCCTACACTCGCAGTTATTCCAGGTACTAATCTAAATGGTATATTTTCTGCTGCTAACGCCAAGGCCTCCTCACCTCCGCGGCCGAACATAAATGGATCTCCACCTTTTAGACGTAAAACACGTTTCCCAGATTTTGAGCATTCAATTAGACGCTGAATAATGTCACGTTGCTTAAAAGAGGGTTTCCCTCCTCTTTTACCGGCATATTCCAAAACTACTCCTGCTGGCACTAATTGAAGTATATTTTTACTTACCAAGGCATCATAAATTACTATATCTGCTTGATGTAAGGATCTATACGCACGGAGAGTTAGTAGCCCTGGGTCACCTGGGCCGGCCCCTACTAGCCATACAGAGCCAGTTTCAAAACTGGGGTTATCAATTTCTGATATATCGATGATACTACGTTTCATGATGATCCAATGCTATCCTGAGATAGCTCTTTGGGCTATATAAACTTTACTTATGATGATAAACGACCAAGAATCAATATTTGGCCATGGAGAGGGCCTGAGGGGTCCAGATTCTGCGAATTTGCGCAGAGGATGGACAACGGGTGCCTGTGCTGCGGCGGCTGCCAAGGCGGCTACAGAGGGCCTATTGGGGGTGATTTTTCCTGATCCAATTACTATAGATCTTCCTAGGGGTATAAGGCAGCCTTTTAATATTACTGCATTTGAGTTTGGTCACAAGTGGGCTAGGGCAAGTGTAAGAAAAGATGCCGGCGACGATCCGGATGTAACACATGGAGCTTTAATTGTTTGTGAAGTACGTATTACTGAGCCTGGGTCAGGAATCAGATTTATAGCTGGTTCAGGTGTTGGCACAGTGACACGACCAGGTCTCCCTATTTCTGTTGGAGAGCCTGCTATAAGTCCAGGACCAAGAAAATACATAAAGGAGGCTATCGAAAGCGTTACTGAAAGGGAAAATAAACCATGCAATTTTGATATTATCATATCAGTGCCGGGCGGAGAAAAACTTGCTCAAAAGACTCTAAATGAGAGGCTTGGGATTAAGGGTGGAATTTCAATTCTTGGTACGACGGGAGTGGTTATTCCATATTCCTGCGGTGCATGGATAGCATCGATACACAGAGGGGTTGATGTCGCTCGTGCTGCAGGGCTAACACACATTGCAGCAGCTACAGGAAGAACATCAGAAACAGGTGTAAAAGACTTACATCAATTATCTGACCAAGCAATTATAGATATGGGTGATTTTGCAGGTGGATTTTTAAAATATCTTTCAAAGAATCCGTTGCCTCGGGTAACAATAGCTGGGGGGTTTGCAAAAATAGCTAAGCTAGCAAGAGGGCACTTAGATCTTCACTCTAAAAGAAGTCAGATAGATATAGAATACCTAGTTACTAGCCTGTCCACCTTAGGTGCTAGTGATGAAATAATAAATGAAGCTAAAATGTCTAGTAGTGGAGCTGAAATATTATTGATTGCCCAAAAAGCTAAACTACCCCTAGCAAATCTTGTTGCTGTTGACAGTTGTAAGGTCGTGATTCAAACGCTCTCATCTGGCGATCATGCAAGTGGCATCTCTGTTGATGTGGTTATTTTTGATAGAAACGGTGTTTTGGTTGGACATGCAAATGGATAAGGGGCCTATACTAATTCTCGGTGGAACTCACGAAGCGAGAAAATTAGCAGAGCATCTGACAAAAGAATTGGGTAATAATTCAGTAATAAGCTCTCTTTCTGGTGCTACAGAAAAACCAAAAAGTTTACCTGGGAAATCACGCATAGGTGGTTTCGGAGGGGCTGAAAAATTTGGAGAATTTCTGCTAGATAATCGAGTTATAGCAGTAATAGACGCAACTCATCCTTTTGCTGAACGTATATCTGTCAACGCTATAACTGCTTGTAGAAAAGTTAATATACCATTGATCAGCCTACAAAGAAAACCATGGCAGAAACATAAAAATGACAATTGGATAGTGGTGCGTGATTTACCTGCTGCTGTCGATTTAGCGCCGAATTTTGGACTAAGAGTATTCCTGAGTTTAGGACCAAGAGCCATTTCATATTTTTCCAGGCATACCGATTTGTGGTTTCTTGTGAGGGTGATTGATGCACCGGAAGAGCCTATAAAACTAAAAAATTATAAACTAGTTTTAGGGCGTGGCCCTTTTAATTTAGAAGATGAGTTAAATCTATTAAAAAGAAACAATATAGATTTGCTAATTACTCGAAATAGTGGGGGCGAAGCTTCATATGCTAAGATCTTAGCCGCTAGGAAACTAAGTCTTCCAGTGGTTATCATCAAACAACCAATAAACATAAATCTTCATGTGGCTAATAGTTTAGATGATACACTTAATTTAATATCATCTCAGTTAGGCCGAAAAATATGAGTATGATCCTTGCTATATAGCAAGCTATCAATTGATTGGTCGCTATTTAATGATTTACTTATAATTATTAGTGCCGTTCGAGTGATTCCTGCTGATTTCACTTTACCCTTGATGTCTTGGAGAGTGCCATAAATAATTTTTTCGTCAGGCCATGATATACGGTAGCCAATGATGATAGGGCAATCAGCTCCATAATAAGGGATCAGTGTTTTTACAACTTTTGCGAGGTTATTAATAGAAAGATGAATTGCTAGTGCTGCTCCAGTCGAAGCGAGGTTGCTTAATTCTTCTCCTGGAGGCATCTTTGAAGCGCGAACAGCTGTCCGGGTTAGTATAATCGTTTGAGTCAAACTGGGTGAAGTTAGCTCTTTTTTCATGGCCGCAGCAGCTGCGGCAAATGCTGGTACGCCAGGAGTTATATCGTAATCGATATCCAGTTTTTTGAGTCGATAAATTTGTTCATTAACTGCTCCGTATAGGGAAGTATCACCTGAGTGGAGTCGCACAATAATATCTCCACTTGCATGATATTTTATAATTACTTCTATTATTTCATCTAAAGTCATCGTGGCTGTATTTATAACAGTATGAGCGTTTTTAGCTTGTTTTACTAAGTCTTCAGGTACTAGTGATCCTGCGTACAAAACGACTTGGGCTTTTTTTAAAAGATTGAGCCCTCTCACAGTGATTAAGTCTGGTGCTCCGGGCCCGGCGCCAATAAAATGAACTGTCATTGACTGCTCACATTTTTTTGATGATATCCACGTGGAGTATAAATGTATGATCTCCCCGCATTACGCGCATTACGTGTTTCATGGTTACCAATTATTAAAATGGTAAGCATATCTATTAGGTCTTCATTTAGATCTCTAAGTTTGAGCATTTTAACATTTTCATTTCTCCGCCCCAAGCAGCGCGCAACAATCACCGGGCATTCTGGTCCTCTATTATTTTTAATAATATGTAGAGCTTTTTTGAGTGGTTGCCTCCTATTTTTTCCTGCGGGGTTATAGAGTGCAATGACAAACCCAGACTCAATAGCAGCAGAAACTCTTTTTTCAATTATTTTTAAGGGTGTTAAAAGGTCAGATAATGAAATCGCGCAAAAGTCATGTCCAAGTGGAGCCCCTGCACGAGCAGATGCTGCTTGCATGGCGCTTATGCCTGGTTCGACGACTACATCAACGAATCTCCATTCAGAGTCTTCAATCTGTTCAAGAAGTTCAAAAACTAGACTTGCCATTCCATAAATACCAGCATCACCAGAGCATATTAGAGCAGTATCTTCACCTTTTGCGGCTAAGTTTAGAGCCATACTAGCTCTCTTAGTTTCATCTCCGATGGTAAAAGAGTGCTTAAGACAATTGATGTTTAGATGCTCAATAAGTTCTAAATATCCAACATACCCTACATGGTGTTGGCTTTCATTGAGTGCTTTGAGAACCGCAGGTGTCATCCAGCTTTTCTGACCTGGCCCAAGCCCTACTATGGTAAGTCGGCCAATTCTTCGTCCAACCTCTTCTATATTTATACTATTTTTTGACTGCGCTATAGAGCACGTTACACCTTTTGCGCTCTGTTTTGGCGCAATGAGGGAAGATTCTGATCCCGCTGCACACAGGGCAGCTCCTTCTGCAACCCCGTAACAGCCAACAGCTTCAAATACGGTATTTGAGGGATTTATTAATCGTAAACGTTGTTCATTTAATTGATGAACATCAAAAAATATAAGAGGTACCTCAAGGTGCGAAGATAGGTCGCGAATTGCAACTTCATCTGCTTTTAAGTCTATTGATGTTATACATGCAATCGAGGATGGAGATATTTTATTATCCTTTATCATTTTCTCAGCAAGATTAATTAATTCTTTTGATTTTACTTCTCTTTCGCAACCTACGCCTATTGCAATTGTTTTTGGTATTAGCACTACATCACCACAAGCATCGGATTTATCACTAAGAGTTATAGAAAGTTTGGCGTCTTCATTCCATTTATATTGATCTTTTATCCACGAGCAGTCTCCGGATTCAACTTGAAGGCGTACTGGCTTATCGTTTAAAATTGCGTTTGTAACTTCCTTAACCTTACTTTTATGGTTGATTTCCCACCCTGGTGGAGGATCATCAAAGGCAGTATCAATTAATGTTTCGCTTGCTGTGGTGTTCACTAGAGACGCTTGTAACTTTAAAGCAATATCCTTTCCGATTTTATTTCCCCCTCTGTGGCCCCCTAGTATGGGTATAACAAAAGATCCATCAGTCGATATGGCTATTACTGGTGGTTCTTCTAGCTTATTAGATATAATTGGTGCCAAGGCTCGAATGAGAATACCACTAGAGCATATCCCTATAATTGGTCTTCCTGCCAAAAAAAGTGACTGAAGAAGAGGTGAGATATTTTCAAAAGCACTGTCTTTATTTCCGGCTATATTTTTAGGTGCGTATATCTCACAAGGGAAGCATGCTGCACTCAAAGTTTTTGCGATATTAGCACTATAGGTATTAAGTGTAATGACTGCCGCGAGATTGTTTCGAGTATTCATTTCCAGGCATCTCCTCTTCGGTGTGCCATAATTATTGAGAAATATGGAACTGGAGCGGATATTTCAGAAAGTGGAACTATTCTCTCTTCCTTAAGCCCTGCGCGTTCAATGTATTGTGCATTGTCCATAAGACCTGATTTTTTTAGTGCTGAAAGTATTTTTTTTATGTGACGTCCAATTTTGACAACAACAACTCCTTCTGCTACCTCCATTTTTTTTATTATTTGTTCTTCGGGTAGTGTCCCTGGAATAATAACCAAGCAATCATTTTTTGTTACTAGTGGTTTTCCAAGAATTGCTGCACAAGCCATTGGAGAGGATACTCCGGGGACTACAACTACTTTTTCCGTCTTTATTAATCGTTCAAAAAGATAAATGAAAGAGCCATATAGAAAAGGATCTCCTTCGCAAATTGCCGCAATATCAGAACCGGAATCAAGTAATTTAGAAATCTTAGTTGTAGCTTCACCATAAACCTCGTCAGAAGGAAACTGAGAGTTTTCGAGCGGCATTTTGATAGCAATTTCTGTGTATTTTTTATCCAAATGGGGATCTATAATTTTTCGTGCAAGAGAGTCCCCGTCTAGTGGAGCGGGATAAACTAGAATATCTACAGATTTAAGAATTTTAAGTGCTTTGACGGTTATTAGGTCGGAATCCCCGGGTCCAATTCCTAATCCGTATAGGGTTCCCTTAGTCACGATTTATCTACTTCTAGCTGTGTTATGGGGTTTAGGGGTTTCCAAGCGACATGAGATCCAATTGGTGTTGCTCGTGAAATTGATATTCTATTCAGCTTTCCTCCATAATTTTCATAGAATTTCTGCAAGGTATATTCACTTTTGATAGTAACGGCATTTGCCACTAATCGTCCTCCTGGTTTTAGCCGTTGCCAGCATTCATCAAGAACACCTGGAATGCTAATACCTCCTCCAACAAAAATAGCATCTGGGTCAGGAAGAGAAATGAAGGAATTAGGAGCTAGACCATGTTCAATTTTTAGTCTTGGTACACCAAGGTTATTTGCATTCTCAGCAATAAGTACACAAACATCTTTGTTTTTCTCCAGGGCTATAGCTTCATTGTTGGAGTTAGCTAAAAGCCATTCAATACTGATAGATCCAGAGCCTGCGCCTATATCCCAGAGTAATCCGGTAAGCATCGGCTTTAGCGCAGATAATGTAAGAACTCGTATCTCTCTTTTTGTCAATAAGCTGCTATTACGGAATGCCTTATCAGGAAGACCTAATCCCCCCGCAAACCTCTTTGCTCGATCCTCAGATTTACACTCAATTGCTATAGTATTTAATTTTTCTAAATGTGTTTCTTTCCAGTTTTGAGCTGTACAGGTTATTTTTTTTTCTTTACTTCCACCCAAGTTCTCAAAAACATGAATTATACTTTTCCCATATCCTAAATTTGTTAGTTCTTTTGCTACTTTAATTGGGGTTTCTCCGTTTTGAGTGAGCGAAATAATACGAGCATTATCAGCAAGTTTACTACGCAATATTTCCAAAGGTCTGCCATGAAGAGATATCAGGTCAACCTTATTACTTGGCCAGAGCAAGCGTGAACAAACCATGCTAAAAGCAGATAAGTATGGGGTAACAGACATTTCGGCGCCTGAGAAGTGTTCCGATAAAGTAACCCCAATGCCAAAATGCATAGGATCTCCTGTAGAGAGTACAACTACAGACATTCCTTTATGAGCCGCTATTTCATTTATAGTTTTAGAGATAGGTGTTTGCCAAACAATACGTTTAAAATCTTGAGGAAGAGCAGACTCAATTATTTTAAAATGTCTTTCAGCCCCAACTATCACCCGGGCCTCTTTGATTAATTTTAAAGAGTGGGTGCATAGACTCTCTTCCCCGTTTTCACCAATCCCAATGATATTTAACCAGGCACTCATTAGATTCCCCTTGCTAGGGCATTAAGGGCTGCTACAGCCATAGCACTTCCTCCCAATCTACCTCTCACTGCAATAAATGGAATACCTCTATTATCATTAATCAGTGCCTCTTTGCTTTCTGAGGCGCCGACAAAACCTGGCGGTGTTGCGATTACTAGGGCGGGTGTATTGTTTGGTGTGTCAATAATTTCAAGAAGACGAAAGAGAGCTGTAGGAGCATTTCCAATAACTACAATAGAATTCTTTAGAAAGGGTTGCCAGAGATCAACTGCCGCCATAGCTCGGGTAATTTTAGTGTTAGTACTAATTTTTCGAGTCCTATCATCATTCAGTGTGCATAAGATATTATTATTTTTTGGAAGGGCTGAAAGATCTATTCCAGCCGTTACCATATTAACATCTACTATTATTGTTGCTCCTTCGCTGAGTGCTTGCTGACCTGATGAGACCGCATTTTTTGAAAAATCAATATAATTGTGTAACTCTGTTATTCCGCAGGTATGTATCATACGGCTAGCAATTGGACGCATATTTTTAGGTAAAATTTCGAGATTTATTTCGCGCTCAATAATATTGAATGAACGCCTAGTAATCTCCTCTGGATCTCTAATATAATTATTATTCATTATGCTTATCATGATTGTGACTGTGATGGTGTTGCTCTGATTCAGTTCCTATCCCCTCAACATGGTGGTGATGTCCAACTTGAGCGGCCCCATGATCATGCTCATAGCCTATTATTTGCTCGCGATATTTACAGAGCTGACAATTCATTACATTTTTACCTATTGTGATTTCATCTAACCGGGAAATGAAGCTGTCAACGACTAATGGATGATCACCAAGATACTTGGCTACAGAAAAATTTATATCTTTGTAGTTTTCCCTTGCCTCATTGACGGCGTCATAAATTCTTTTTACCAAAACACCAGTGAAGAGAAAGTATGGGAAGACCATTATTCGATTAAATCCAAGTTTTACAACCTTTTCCAAAGCTGGTCGGATTAGTGGATAAGTGACTCCTGTATAAGCTACCTCTGCCCAACCAAAATTCATTCCTTCCCAAAGCATACGTGTAACCTTTGATATATTTGAATTTGCGTCTGGATCAGAGGTTCCTCGTCCTACAACAAGTAGTAATGTATCTTCACGAGAAATAAATTCAGAGCAATTTTGTTCTGCATTTTCAATGCGAGCACGACTTGCTGCAATAAGTTTAGGGTGAATAGCTAGTTCACGGCCATAAGAAATTTCAAAACCATCATTATCAGCAATAAAATTATTTAATACAGAAGGAATATCATTTTTTGCATGACCTGCAGCAAATAGCATGCCTGGCAAAGCCTCAACGCGGCTTATACCTGAATTTCTCATTTGAGTTAGTTTTTCACCTATGGTAGGTCGAGCAAACTCAAGAAAACCATGATCTACAAACCTATTTGGTAGACGTTTTGTTATAAGTTTTGCAAGATTCTGAAACTCCGAGACAGCTTCAATATCTCGACTACCATGGCCGCAGAGTAGAATGGCTGGTTCATCTGCCATTGATTTCTCCTAAATCCTGGGAATTGACTGTGATGGATATGAGCATCATGCTCTCCTTATGGAAAATTTAATGATATGGTACTTCCCTGACTGGTCTTTTATGGACTGGGCCACAGGCCCTGGCAATGCCTTGATTCTTATTTTTGCCCTTATTCTTGATGGAATAATAGGCGATCCTCGCTGGTTTCCTCATCCAGTTCGGGGTATAGGGATAATTATTCAGCTCTTCGACAAAGTTTTGAATCGTAGTATTTTTAGTGAGACCCTTAAAAAGGCATTGGGTCTTTTGACTGTTATTTTTATTGTTGGAGCAATGTTTGTAGCCGGATGGTTTCTTGGAGGATATGCCAAAAGCATTCCTTATTGTTGGCTCATTGAACTCTTTTTTATTACTATTTTGATGGCTCAGCGGAGTATGGTAGATCATGCAACTTTGGTGGTCACGCAAATGCGCCATAATGGTATTTCTGGCGGTAGGGCTGCTGTAGGCCTCATAGTTGGAAGAGAAGTCTCTAAATTGGATGAAAAAGGTATTTCGCGAGCAACCATTGAGAGTACCGCAGAGAGCTTTACTGATGGAGTTTTTGCTCCGATATTCTGGTATCTGCTCTTGGGGTTGCCGGGTCTTTTCGCTTATAAATCTATTAGTACCCTCGATAGTATGGTTGGATATAAAACAACAAAATATATGGCTTTTGGTATGGCTGCGGCAAAGACTGATGACTTTGCCAGCTGGATTCCTGCCCGTATCGCAGGGCTGATTATTGCTTTTGCAGCAATATTTATTCCTGGTGCATCTTTTAGGGGTGCGTTTTCTATTTTCTTCCGGGACTCTAGAAATCATAGTTCTCCCAATGCAGGGTATACCGAAGCTGCAATGGCCGGTGCTTTGGGTCTGAGACTTCTTGGCCCCAGGAAGTATAGTGGTGTTATTTCTGAAGACACTAGATGGTTGGGTGCGGGGGCTAAGGACGCAAATAAGGATGACATTATCCAAGCTATAAAGATTTTTTCTGTTGCTTGTTTTATCACTGGCGTACTGGTCGCTATATTGGCGGTAATAATTCAGTTTAGTATTTCCTAGTGGGCTAACGTGCATGGGCTATCTCTATAATTCTATCAATATCAATTGATCCTTCAATTTTTTTTGCCAGACCATTTAGTGCTTCTTCCAATTCATTGTTCCAGTTTATCAATATATTATTAGCTCTTTCCTCTTCTCTCAAAGACGCAAGCCAAGCATGCCTGAAGGAGTCATTTTGGAAGATACCATGAATATAAGTTCCAGAAATATTTCCGCTCAGCGAAATTGCTCCGTCAATTTTTCCTGTACTTAATTTACACAACGGGCGTTCTAAGTCTGGTCCGTCTGTTTGGCCCATATGCATTTCATATCCCTGGATCTCCGTATTAGTTTGTATGTGTTTACCGCTTACTTCTAAGAGAGTTTTTTCTTCTGTGATTCTAGTTGAAACATTAAGTAGTCCAAGACCTTCTTCTGTCCCTGGCGTGCCTTCAACGCCTATCTCGTCGTTAATTATTTTTCCTAGTATTTGAAATCCTCCACAGAGGCCTAGAATGATTCCCCCGCGACGAGCAAAAGCAATTATATCTGTATCCCAACCTTCCAATCTTAGATCTTTCAAATCAGCTCTTGTTGCTTTTGACCCAGGAATAATTAGTGCATCTATATTGGTGGGGATAACTTGCCCTGGTTGCAAAAAACTTACTTTAACATCTGGTTCTGCTATTAGAGGATCAATATCATCAAAATTTGAGATACGTGATAGGCGAACAACCATTACATGAAGTGGGTCCAAATTATTTTTATTGGGAGGTTTATTGTACTCTTTATTTTTTTTATCTATACTTGATGAATCTTCTTCAGGCAGTATCGCTGCCTCAGATAGCCAGGGGACAACCCCAAGAAGGGGAGCTTTTATCCTATTTTCTAGTATAGTTTTTGCATCATCAAATAAGGATGTGTCGCCTCTAAACTTATTAACAATAAGCCCTTTTATCCTCTTTCGTTCAGAATCTGAAAGTAATTCGAAGGTTCCTACTAGACTCGCTATAACCCCCCCTCTTTCTATGTCGCCCACTAAAACTACGGGTAAATCTGCTGCTTCAGCGAATCCCATATTCGCCAAGTCTCCTTCACGTAGATTTACTTCTGCAGTGCTCCCAGCTCCCTCAACCAGAACAATATCAGCCTTTGAGCTAATAGAATAAAAACTATCGAGAACATGAGGCAGTAAAGTAGGTTTAAGAGAATGATATTCTCGCGCCTGTGCATTACATAAAACCCTTCCACGTACGATAACTTGTGAACCAATTTCACTTTGAGGTTTGAGTAAAATTGGATTCATATCTGATATTGGTAGGACCCCTGCTGCTCGTGCCTGTAACGCCTGTGCTCTACCAATTTCACCCCCTTCACAAATCGCAGCATTATTTGACATGTTTTGGGGTTTGAAGGGATATACATTAAGCCCTCTAATTGCTAATGCTCGCGCTAATCCGCTAACTAACAAAGATTTTCCGACATCAGAACCAGTTCCTTGAATCATTACTGAAGGGGTATTACCCAATTTTGTTGGCAATGATGACATGGCTAAAATTCTATGCCTTTTTGTGCCTTTACACCTTGACGGAAAGGGTGTTTCACCTCACTCATTTCTGTGACAAGATCTGCTATTTCCATAAGTTCGGGTTTTGCGTTTCTGCCTGTTGCGACAATATGCAGTTCCTTTCTTCTAGTTGATAGTATTTCAATGACACTTCTAATCGGTAGATAGTCGTACCTGAGTACAATATTAATCTCGTCTAGTATTATCATGTTGTAGCTAGTGTCTTTGATAAGCTCTTGTGCCTTCATCCATGCTGATTCAGCGGCGGTAATATCTCTTTGTCTGTCTTGGGTATCCCAGGTAAACCCTTCACCCATTACTGAGATGGTGCAAAATTCGGGGAATTTTTCTAAAACAACTCTTTCACCAGTTTCCCATTTACCTTTAACAAATTGAACTATGCCTACTTTCATCCCGTTTCCTATAGCCCTAGAGGCTAATCCAAATGCAGCTGTTGACTTTCCTTTACCCTTTCCGGTGTGAACAATAAGCAGACCTTTCTCTATAGTTTTGGTAGCTAAAACCCTGTCTCTGGCAGCTTTTTTCTTAGCCATACGATCAGCGTGATGGCGGTTCAACTCAGACTCACTCATTTGATCACGTTTCTTCAATTGTTTTATTCCTCTATCTTATAATTTAAGACCTCATCGATTAAAGCTGCATACTGGTTACTTTGTGGCTTCCAAAGATTTCTATCAACTGCTTCCCTAAATCTTGAGGCTATTTCTTTTAACGCTGATGGATTGGCGTTTAAAATGAAGTCGTGTACTTCTTGGTTTACTATATACGCATCAAATAATTGTTCAAAATGATGGTTTTCAACGGCATTTGTAGTTGCTGCGAATGCGAATAAATAGTCAAGCGTTGCTGAAATTTCAAAGGCACCCTTATATCCATGTTTCATGACGCCTCTAATCCATTTTGGATTGGCAGCCCTTCCTCTAACAACTCTACTAATTTCTTCACTTAGGGAACGAATCACAGGATTTGCAGGATTACTGTGGTCATTATGATATATGGAGGGTGCTTTACCTTTTTGGGACTTTTGGACAGCTGCGGATAAACCACCTTCAAATTGGTAATAATCATCACTGTCTAATATATCGTGCTCTCGATTGTCTTGATTTTGAATTATTGCTTGGACTCTACTTAAGCGTTCTTCAAATAGTTCGTAATCTGGTTCTCCCTGGCAGTCTGCTCCGTAGACCCATCCTCCCCAGGTTATATAGGCATCCGCTAAATCCTCCCTTCTTTTCCACCCACTCTCATCAATTAGTGCCTGTAATCCTGCCCCATAGGACCCGGGCATGGAGCCGAAAATTCGTCGGCTTGCTCTAAGGGCTGCTGTATTTTTGTCTACTCCCTTTCGTTGCATCAAGTTTGTTTCAAGTTTAACTTGTGCTGCAAAGGGATTTATAAACTCATTCTCGTCTAGTTTGCTAATAGCTCGGGTTGCAGAGTCAAAAAGAGAAATGAGTCCTGGAAAAGCATCGCGGAAGAAACCTGATATGCGTAAAGTTACATCTACTCGAGGCCGGTCCAACAAGTTTTGAGGAAGGATTTCAAATCCTGTTACTCTGCCGTTATGATTGTCCCATGTTGGACGTGCGCCAATTAGAGCCATTGCTTGAGCGATATCATCTCCACCAGTTCTCATACAAGCAGTTCCCCAAGCGCTAATAGCCATATTTTTTGGCCATTCTCCGTGCTCCTGAGCGTATTGTTCGCAAACCCTTTGGGCAGATTTCCAGCCTAGTAGCCATGCTGCATTAGTAGGTAGTGAACGAGTATCAACAGAATAAAAATTTCTTCCAGTAGGTAAAACTTCTGGCCTTCCCCTACTCGGTGCGCCAGAAGGCCCAGGAGGAACAAAACGGCCATCAAGGGCGGTCAAAAGCCCCTCTACTTCCTTAGGTCCGCTTTCATATAAAGCTGGACGTATGCGAGAATTAATTTCCTTAAGAATAGGAAGTGTTTTTGACCATTTAGCTTTGGGTGGTTGCTCCATCGCGACAAGTTTAGAAGCCAATATCTCGAGCCGCTCCACTGTATCTCCATAAGTTCTCCAAGAATTTTCGTTAGCCAGCTCGTAAGGTTTCGGTCCATCCCATATTGCCCCCATATCGCAATCTAAGGGGTCAAAGCCGAGCCCTAAATCATTACTTAGTGCTTGAGTTATAGAACAGTCTTTTTCCTCAGATCCTCTTGGTACGCGAGTCAGGGAAACAAGAAAATCTGCAGTTTTTGATTCATCAGGTGTCTTACCAAATATATGTAGGCCATCACGGATTTGCATTTCTTTAATCTCGCATAAGTATGTATCAACTTTTGATAATGCTGTCTCAGTGCTATCATTCTCATTAATTCCACAATCCAGGTCTAAGCCTATAGATTGGACGAGACTCAAAATATTCTCTGATAGCGGCTTTAGCCGGCGTTTATCTAGGTGGCTCGCCTCAAAATATTCATCAATTAGTGTTTCTAATTCACCTAATTCACCATGTGTGTCAGCTCTTGTTAGTGGGGGTGTAAGGTGGTCAATAATGACAGCCTGAGTCCGTCGTTTCGCTTGGCTACCTTCTCCAGGGTCATTGACAATGAACGGATAAATATTGGGAGTAGGACCGAGTATTGCATCCGGATAACAATCGGCTGATAGAGCTAATGATTTCCCAGGAAGCCACTCTAGACTCCCGTGTTTTCCAACATGAACTATTGCATCTGCGGAGAAATTTTTTCTAGCCCAGAAATACGCTGCGAAGTATCCGTGGGGCGGAACAAGTGCTGGATCGTGATAAGTTTTAGTTGGATCAATATTATATCCCCTCGCAGGTTGTATCATGACACAAATTTTTCCGAAGCATTTAGCTGGTAGAGAAAAATGATCTCCCAATTTGTCTTTTCTAAAAAATGGATCATTAATAGGTCCCCCCCATCTTTTTTCAACAGCGGACCTGATTTCTTCTGATAGAGAAGAAAAAAATAATTGATAATCCGTTAAGGTAACCTTTTCTGTATATTTGTGCTTCTCACTTACTTCTTTGTTGTTTGTTACACCATTTAGTAAGTGATCCATGAGACCTTTTCCTGTTAGGCAACTAGTGCCTACATCATAACCCTCTTCTCCAAGTATTCTTATGATTCTAGCAGTACTTTCGGGGGTATCTAATCCAACACCATTTCCAATTCTCCCATTACGGTTTGGATAATTTGCTAATACCATTAATATTTTTTTCTTATATCTTGGAGTTTTTCTTAAGTGCGCCCATGATTTAGTAAGCTTTGATACAAACTTTATACGTTCTTCATCGGGCTTTAATGATATTAGAGATGTCTGAGTTTGATCGTCACGTTTATCTTCTGTTTTAAACGCAATTGCACGAGAAAAAATTCTCCCGTCAACCTCTGGAAGTGCGACATGCATAGCTATATCTCTTGCAGTGAGTCCATACGTTTCTTCCTTCCACATTTCAATTGTTTGACTCGAAAAAGCTACCTGAAGAATGGGAGCGTCAAAATCGTCTAAGGGGGATTTCCTAGTCTTCCCTGGCGATGAAACTGCAAAAGCACAGGAATTGATAATGACTTCTATATCAGTAGTCTCAAATGCGGTTTTAAGAAAAGCTGCTGCAGAAGGATCTCTAAGGCTAGATATAAATATAGGGAGTGGGTTAAGATTTAGTTTTTGGAGCTCGTTAATTAGACTTTTAATTGGAGATACATGATCTGCTTGAACTAAAGCTCTATAAAAAAGTATAGGTATTACAGGTTGATCATTTACCCAGTTATCAAAAATAGTATTTGCAGTATCTATTTGATTATAATTTAGTTCAGGACAATAAAATCCGGCTTTTGGGAGTAGTTTAGGCTCTTCGTATGTTATTGGTATTCCTATAATATTCGTACTATATCTCAAAAAATTATAGGCATTTTCACTTCCTCCGTGGATTAAGAATTGCCATAATTTTCTTACAATCTCTTCAGGTAGTGTACTATTCTTTATTAATTGAATGTCAGGTGTGTCATCGCCAGGTAGGAATGCTAAAGCTATATTTTTTTCTCTACATATTATTGAGAGTCTTTCCACGCCATAGGGCCAATAGCTTGTTCCTCCAAGTATACGAATAACAACCAGTTGTGAATGCTGAATGACTTGGTCTACCCAGAGATCTATAGACAGGTTGTGAGACAAGTGCATTAGGTTAGCAAGTCTTAAGCTAGGTTTGTTGGCATCCAGCCTTGCGTATGCTTTTGCCAAAGCGCTTATCTCAGTATCTGCAGCTGAAGCAAAAATAATGTCACCAGGTGTTTGATCAAGGTCTACCGCTTCATTGCTATCTGCAATATTTCCAGGTTTTGCTGCGAGCAAATGCACAACTTAGGCTTCCACTGTTGCAAGAATTTTTTCTATCTCAATTGGACGTTCTGCAATAAATACTAATTGGCTGAATCGTTCTTCATTAGGCCCCCAATCACGATCATAATGGCGGTCAATTCTTGGCCCTACTGCCTGTAGTACATGGCGACGTGGTTTTCCCTCTATATTAAGAAATCCTTTGATACGCAAAATATTGTGTTCATTAATTATATCTATTAGTTGATTTTCTAATAACGACGGATCATTAATTACTCCTAGGTTTAGTACAAAACTCTCAAAATCTTCGTGCTCATGCTCATCATCATTGTCATGATGAGATTTACGATTTTCAATATCAAGTTCTGAATTTGCCTTTATTCCTGTAATTATAGATGGAGGTACCTTGGCATGTTCCGCTATGACTATGGAAACCCCTTTTCTGCTAAAATTTAATAATTTTTCTCTAAGTTTATTCTGCTCTTTTATTTCCAGCTGATCAGCTTTATTAAGTACTATGAGATCTGCGCAGGCTAATTGATCTTCAAAGACTTCAGAAATTGGACTTTCATGGTCCAGTGAATCATCATCAATTCTTGCGGCCTCAACAAGCTCTGGGTTATCCGCAAATCGTCCGTCTCTAACGGCCGGTCCGTCGATAACGGCTATAACGCCATCAACAGTTACTCTATGTCGTATTTCTGGCCAATTAAATGCTTGAACGAGTGGCTTTGGTAAGGCAAGGCCACTCGTTTCTATAACAATATGGTCTGGCAACTCTTCCTGACTCAGAATTTTTTCCATTACAGGGAGGAATTCATCAGCAACAGTGCAGCAAATACATCCATTTGCGAGCTCAACTATATCATCGTCGCTACACAGTTCATTCCCACAACCTGATATTAGTTCACTATCAACCCCTAAGTCTCCAAATTCGTTAATAATAAGGGCAATTTTTTGGCCATTATTCTCTATGAGAAGATTTCTGATAAGGCTAGTTTTACCCGAACCTAAGAAACCAGAGATAACAGTAGCAGGGATTTTTTTATTAATTTTATGTAATATCATTTTAATTTATTACCTTTAAATTCGATGCCAAGAAGTTTTGTTATGTCCAAAGTTAAATATTTCCTGGTTTAGTATTTCTGAGATTATTTCTATAGACTGAAAGAGCCTTGGACCGGAGCGATTTATGTGTGCATTACCATCAACAGCAAAGCATTCATTTGTTTTTACTGCTCGTAGATTTTTCCATGAATTACATGTAATAGTTTGATGAGACTCTATGTATGATTTTTCCAAAGAAAAACTACATGGAGCAAAAATAATAACATCAGGATCTTTTTCTAATATTTCATCAAGCGTTATACGCCTTGAGGGTTGACCAGGTCTTGTAAAAATGTTCTCCCCTCCTGCAATAGCGACTAATTCTGGAACCCAGTTTCCCGCAGCTATCAATGGATCGATCCATTCTATTATTGCCACTCGCTTTGGTTGAATGTCCATAGCTTGGGATTTCATAGCAATTTGGACAATTTTTCTTGTAATATTATGTGTGCATAAATCAGCTTTAGATTTTCCTTTTGGACCTAAAATTTCTCCTACTTTGCGTATATCTGCCCACACATCTCCAAGCCTAGATGGGTTGAGGGATACGATAGATATCTTTTTATTTAAGAAAGTAGCTAGGGCAGACTGTAAATACTCCATACTAATCGAGCATTCTTCACACTGATCTTGTGTAATTATATGAGTGGGATTTAATTTGGAGATCTTTTCTTTGTTTACTTCGAATATACTAATTGCTGATTCAAAAAGATTTTGCATATCATCATGAATCTCTTTGCTAGATTTTTCTGGGAAAATTCTTGTATTTGTACAAATAGGTACTTCATTTGCTGCTGCAGGATAGTCACATTCGTGTGATCTTCCCACTATATTTTTGATATAGCCTAGCTCAGCAACTATTTCGGTAGCGCTGGGAAGTAAGGATATTATTCTTAAGCTAGATTCTTTTTTGTTCATTTATTTTTCTTTATGTTAATTGGTATGCCGGCAGTAACGAGATAAACTTCGTCCGCCACCTTAGCAATTAGTTGGTTAAGGTTCCCGGAATAATCACGGAAAGTTCGTGCAAGGGGATTATCTGGCACTATTCCTTGCCCAACTTCATTGCTAACAAAGATAATTGTACCTTCTATCTGACTCATTAATTTGGCCAAATTTTCACTTTCATCAATAACAGAATAGTTTGCCATCATAAGGTTGCTGATCCATATAGTTAGACAATCTACAAGTATGATATTTTTTGATGTTGAGTTTTGCTTTATTGATGAAATTAGATTTAGAGGAGACTCTAATGTATTCCAAAAAGGGCCTCTTCTCTTTCTATGTTCATTAATACGGGCAGCCATCTCTGGATCTTTTGCTTCTGCAGTAGCAATATATATATGCGGTCCTTCGTGTCTTTCTGCTAGGGATTCAGCGTACGTACTCTTCCCTGAGCGACTGCCGCCCAAAATTAATATACATTTGCGCGTTGTTTGGGAGCGCAATCCGCTATTTGTTTTCATCCTCCCTCCGAGGATATTTCTAGCTTGACGTCCAGGAGGTCTCCTGGCTTGGTGTCATTAACGCTGTCGGCCTTCCCGCGTACTTTGTCTCTAGGGGACAGTTCTGCAGTGACATATTTTGCCAGCCATAAATGTGGCATTGGGCATTTAGACAGCGTCTAATTCCTTACAGTTGCGGGGGCAGCACCGGACTAGCAATATTGCATCACCGGCTTCCCTGTCTAGACGTCAGGGACCAAGAGTAGCCTAGACTGAGCATAGAAGCGAGTCGAATGATTAAAAGTATAAATTTTTATTGAGGAAATCGGTTTATCATGAAGTTAATACAGCTGATGCGCCACGAACTACCCTTACCAGGGCCATCAACATGTTCTAGACAACTGAGCGAACAATTATCCACCATTATCGCTAGGGCTTTTTCTGGGCATAGGCCTAGGGCATGGGCAATTGCAGCGCGTATTGACCCTCCATGAGCGACAGAAATTATATCCTTGCCTTGATGTTCCGAGGTAAGTCTGTCTATGGCTGGCCCTACCCGATTTATTACGTTAACAAAACTCTCACCTCCTGGAGGAGATTGGTTGGCAGGAGCAACCCAGAATTTGTGAAAGTTATCACCAGCCTGTTTATGTAATTCATCCCAGGATAGGCCTTGCCATTCACCAAAATTTTGCTCGATAAAATCTTGTTCTATATGATAGTTCGGATAGATAGTAGCTTCTTCATTTATAGCATCTGCGGTCTGTCTTGTGCGTTTGAGCGGGGTTATAATCCAGGCTGCTTCTAGAGGGAGGGCAAGTGATAGCGCTTTAAAAAGATGACTTTCCGAAACGTTTGCTGGAAGATCTCTTTGTCCGTAAAGCTTCCCTTCAGCTATTGTAACAGGTGCATGGCGGATCCACCACCAACGGGTAATATTCGTTTCCATAAGTAATACTCTTCCAAAATTTATTCAACTTAGGGCCGCTAGGGCTAGTAAGAAAAAAAGCTCTGAAATTTGTTGTGTGGCTCCAAGAACATCACCCGTTTGACCAGAAATCTGTCTTTGTGCAATTGATGCAACAAGCAAAGTTCCCGCTGCTGCAGCTATTAGGGCTACTAATCCTGTCCAGTTAAGTAAAATTAAAGATATTATAATGGCAATTATAATGCCGGTAATTACGTGGTTTCTAGGTGGTCTTCCTGCTGCAGCTGAGAGTCCATCGACTCTAGCCGGAGTCATCCAGCACATAAGGGCAGGCATAGCCGCTCTTGACGCCGCGGCGGCTGCAATAAGAGCACACATTGTTTCGCCAACTGTGTCGAAATCAGAAATAGCTCCGACCTTAATTGCAATAACTAATAAAAGGGCTAGGACTCCGTATGCGCCAATACGACTATCTCGCATGAGTGCAAGCTTGTCCTTTTTTGATCGACCCCCGCCAAAGCCATCAGCTGTATCAGCTAGCCCATCTTCATGAAGTGCGCCTGTAAGCAAAGCTGATATAGCTACAGCGATTAGAGCAGCGACAAGATCAGGAAGGCCTAATCCGCTTGCCAGCCCAAAAGCAATACCAGCTATTAGGCCTATTATGATGCCTATAAGGGGAAAGGCGCGGACGGCTCTTCCAATAGGATATTTTTTTTCAGTTTTATTTTCTTTGTCTAATGATTCATCCCCAGAATCCGAAGGGGATATTTTATCTATCAAATCCAATTCTGTATCTATTAAATCTTCAGAATCGTTAGATTCAAAGGGACTTGTGCGTCCTTGCCAAGGCCACGGCATACGCGTAAGAAGACTCACGCTAGCCTGCAAATCCTTGGCCCAAAGACCCAGGTGCTTGCTCACTAACGACAGTCCGTGTCTATTATTTAGTCCATCATCATTCATAGGAGGCCTTACTTCCACTTTCCTCCAGAGCCCTGTAATATTGTTTATACTTTACAAATTTGGATGCGCCAAGAGTAGCTCGCAACCTTTGAAAGGTTATTACTTTGTTAGATTCACCGTTACCAGAGAAATTTTGTCAAATACAAGACCTTGTGGCATCTATGCCGGCTATGGATAAAAAGTCAGCATTAAAAGCGAAAGAGCGTGAGTTACTTCTAACGAAACCTCCAGGATCTTTAGGAAAACTGGAGGAAATCGTTGAGTGGTTGGTGTCTTGGCAAGGTAGGTATCCTGGAAAGCTAGAAAATATAAAGATAGCAATATTTGCTGGTAATCATGGTGTGGCAGATAGAGGTGTTTCAGCGTATCCAGCTGAGGTAACAGCCCAAATGGTGGAAAACTTTAATAAAGGAGGTGCTGCAATAAATCAGTTGGCAAATATGATAGGCGCTGAACTAGAGGTTATACCCTTAGACTTAGATACACCTGTCAATGATTTTACAAAAGCACCTGCCATGGATGAAAAAGAGTTTCTGAGTGCTTTTTGCAAAGGCATGGGTGTAGTTGACATTTGTACCGACTTATTATGTTTAGGCGAAATGGGTATTGCAAATACTACAGCAGCCTCAGCCTTGTCAGCAAGCCTCTTTGGTGGAGATCCTAATGATTGGATTGGCACAGGGACAGGTCTGGACAATGAAGGTTTAAAGAGAAAAAGAGAAGTTGTGTCTATAGGTATTAAAAAGCACCGAATTATTAAAAATAATCCTATTGAATTGATGAGCTGTTTTAGTGGCAGGGAATTTGCCGCAATATTAGGCGCCGTTGTTGCGGCAAGATTTTGTAAAGTACCAACTATATTAGATGGTTTCACATGTACCGCAGCAGCATCTCCAATTCATTTAATTTCTGCTGGTGGCCTTGACCATTGTCAGATAGCACATTTATCCCAAGAGCCAGGTCATAAAAAATTACTACATGCATTAGGTCGCGATGCTTTGATTGATTTTGAAATGAGACTTGGCGAGGGAACAGGAGCAGCACTCTCTGCAAATCTAATCCGCGCAGCACTCCAGATACACTCGGGGATGGCAACTTTTTCCAGTGCAGGTATTAGTGGCCCCAAGGATTAGGCAGCTTGAGAGTTTGAAATTGTTCTATTCGCCAATCTGATGAATTAACCCACGTATTCGTGCTGAGCGAAAGAACCAAAGAAACACGACAATACCGACTAAAAGATATACTCCATCTAGAATTAGGGCGCGCCAGAGTAGTTCGGTTTTAAAGTTATTATCTATTAGAATAGATCTCATTCCTTCAAAGATATAAGTAGACGGAATTAATTGAGCAATAGGCTCAATCCAGTCAGGTAAAATTGAAAGTGGATAATAAATACAACTAATTGGCGCTAAGGCGAAAATAGCTAACCAGGCTAAGCTCTCTGCGCCCAAGCCAAATCGGATCAGCAATCCGGAAATCATCAATCCAATAGCCCAACCCATTGCAATTAAACAAAAGAAGAAAGCAATTATTGGTAACCCTAAGTCGAATATATTGAATTGATATAATAATAATGCAAAGCAAATAGCTCCAGTAATCCCAATACTGGTTTTGAGCAAACTTATAACCATAAGTGAAAAGATGAATTCCCATGGCCTTAGAGGGCTTGTAAATAAGTGCCCAAGGTTTCGGGAGTACATTTCTTCTAAAAAAGCAAGGGTGAGACCTATTTGTCCTCTAAAAAGTATATCCCATAAGAGAACACCTGCTATAAGAACGCCCCCAGCCTGAGCAATCCAACTACTTTCATTGACAAGGAAAGAAGTAATAAGTCCCCAGAGAACCATTTGGATTGTTGGCCAATATATAAGTTCAAGGATACGGGGCCAAGAACTTCGCAAAAGGTAGATTTGTCTTAGTACTAGAGCCCAAATCCGAAGCCCAGAGCCATTAAATATAGACTTTGAATTTGTTACCAGAGAGAAACCGCGATGGCTATATGATGTCATATAATCAAACCAACTTGTTTTTATTATGGCGCGCAATATCAAGAAATACTTCTTCTAGATTTTCTCGACCATATTCTTGTATAAGAGTTTTCGGGGTATCTATAGCAACTACGCGGCCAGATCTAAGAACTATTACATTATCGGCCAAACGTTCCACCTCTGCCATATTATGTGAAGCTAACAAAATTGTAGCATTATTATTTGCTCTCCATCTTTCAATATATTCTCTTACCCAGTCAGCGGTATCGGGATCTAAGGAAGCTGTTGGTTCATCGAGAAGTAGTAGCGATGGGTTGTTAATGAGGGCTTTAGCAAGTGCCACTCTTGTTCGCTGGCCAGCAGATAATTTTCCAACAGAGCGTTTTAATAAATTACCTATTTCTAAACTTTCTGATAGTTCCTCTATACGATTTTTAGGTCTAAGGATTCCATATAGCATAGCGTAGACGTATAGATTTTCTCTAACTGATAATCGATGTGGTAAATCAAGATATGGGGATGAAAAATTCATTTTAGAGAGAAGCTGAGAACGTTTTTTTTCAAAATCTTTACCAAAAATTTCTATATTACCAGATGTTGGAACTACAAGACCCAGGAGCATAGCCATTGTGGTAGTCTTTCCAGCGCCATTACCGCCAAGAAGTGCAACAATACCGTTTGGAGCAATAGAGAAATTTATAGAATCTACGGCTGTAACTTCTCCAAATCTTTTCGTTAGGTTGTGGGCTTTAATTATAGATTCAGTCATAATTGAATTATTATTCTTTGATTTGTATATTTTAAAAAAATTAATCTTTTTACTATACAGTATAGGTTGTGCAGATGATCAAATATGATCAGAAAATATGGCAGAGAGATAAAGCAAGCAACCTTTTGCCAACTAAGACAACATTAGTGCGCTCTCGAACCTTGGTAATGATTCGTTGGATAGCAGTAATTGGTCAGCTTGTCAGCCTGTTAACTGTATATTATGCGTTAGATTTCGATTTTCCTATCCTATACTGTTTGTTAACAGTAGGTCTGTCAGCGACTTTAAATATATTTATTTTTTTTAGAGGTGGCCAAAATCCTAATCTGAGTGAAAATGAGGCCGGTTTTTATCTTTCATTCGATATAATCCAGTTGGGGTTACTGATTGGATTAACAGGGGGGCTTCAAAATCCATTTGCAATTTTATTTTTAGTCCCAGTAATGATCTCAGCTACTAATTTACCAATTAGATCTACAGTTATATTATCTCTTCTGGTTATTCTTTCTGTCTCGATGCTCTCAATTTTTCATCGGCCATTACCTTGGGGCAATGAAATATTACTTTTATCAAATTTATATTTAGTCGCTATTTGGGTTGCATTGGTCATATCTACAGTTGTTATAGCTGCTTATGCAGCGAGAATATCGGTAGAGGGGAGTAATATGGCCAAGGCTCTTCAAGCTAGTCAAATGGCTTTAGCTCGTGAACAGCGTTTGTCCGCTATTGGTGCATTGGCAGCAGCAGCAGCACATCAGCTTGGCACGCCTCTTGGTACTATCGCAGTCGCCTCTAAGGAGCTTGTGCGTGATCTTCCCATTGAAAGTCATGCTAATAAGGATGCCCAATTAATTCGTGATGAAGTTGTTAGGTGCCGCGAGATTCTTAATCAATTATCTGTTTCAGAAACAGAAGAAGATACGATTTATAGCCGCATTCAAGCTACTGATCTTATAGAGGCAGCAGCAAGTCCACATCTTAGGCAGGGTAAAAATTTTATTATCCATGATAAAACTGCAGATAATAAATTAAAACTCCTAATCCCGCGTAGAGCGGAAATCATGCATAGTTTAGGAAATATTCTTGAGAATGCCCTCTATTTTGCCAAAACTAGTGTAACAGCAGAAATAGAATGGCAAGAAAAAAAATTGATAATAGAAATACTTGACGATGGTCCAGGTTTCTCTCCTAATGTTTTAATGCGATTAGGTGAGCCTTATATTTCTACTCGAGGTCAGGATAACGGACATGGGCTGGGATTATTTATAGCAAAAAATCTTATTGAAAGAACTGGCGGTGACATAGATTTTAAAAATAATCCTTTGGTTGGGGCAAAAGTAAGAGTACTATGGCCTGTTAATGTTATTGAGTCACTCACTGCAACAAGTGTTTAGGAATTAGAGTATGTTATCTAGCGCAGCTGATTCAGAAAAAATTTATGATAATCAAGATAAGGATGAATCTAAGACACTGCTACTAGTTGATGATGATCAATCATTTCGACACCGGCTTTCAGTTGCTTTGGAAAGGCGCGGTTATTTAGTTACTTCATCCCCGGGTGTTAAAGATGCTTCTAATGTTGCTAAAGAGTTAAAACCAAAATTTGCTGTGGTTGATCTTCGAATGCCCGACGGTAACGGATTAGACGTAGTGAGGGCAGTCCGTGATTCCAATCCATATGCTAGAATTATAGTTCTAACAGGCTATGGTAATATAGCTACAGCTGTAGCGGCCGTTAAGAATGGTGCTATTGACTACTTGGCAAAGCCTGCAGATGCCGACGAAATAGATGCAGCCCTCAATATGGGTGAAAGAGTTTTACCTCCACCACCCGAAAATCCTATGTCTGCAGATAGGGTAAAATGGGAACATATACAGAGAGTTTTTGAGCAGTGCGACCGGAATGTATCTGAGACAGCAAGGCGGTTGGGAATGCACCGTAGAACATTGCAACGAATATTAGCTAAATATTCTCCGAATTAATCTCTATTTAGAGAAGATAATTGTATGTTTTAAAACTAAAAAGTTTTTTTGGAGATTGTTTCCTCGTCCATATATGATTGTCGAAGATATTGAGAAATAATATGCATTATAGAATGGTGTATATCTTCAATTATTCCATAATTATTTCCAAAAACATGTATATTGATATCAGCTATTGACGCCGAGCGTCCGCCATCAAACCCGGTGAGTGAAATTGTATTAAGTTTGTTCTGCGAAGCCCATTGAGTGGCTCTAACAATATTTTCAGAGTCCCCTGAGGCACTAATAGTAATTAATGTATCTCCAGGTTGTGCAGAAGTAGAGAGCTGATATGAGAAACAATCTTCATAGGATATATCATTTGATATCGCAGTAATTATTTCTAAGTTAGAACTTAGACTTATTACTTTAGGTTTGATGTGTGTATCCGTTTGTATGCATTTCGCAAAGTCACATAGGAGGTGATTTGCAATAGCTGCGGAGCCACCATTCCCGCAGACATAAAGCCACTTTCCTTCGTTAAAGCAGGATTCTATAGTATTTGCGGCTGTGGAGATTGCCTCTCGATCAAGTAAGGCGGCTGCCTCTGAGAGATTCTTAAAATATTCATCACAAAATCTATCTACTGAAACAAATTTCTTGTCAGGAAAGGTCATTTACTCATTCCATACATTTTTAGTTAATAAATAATAGAACTTTCTTAAATATATATTATTTTTTAGAGATATTGCCAGTTAATGAGCATTATTAATCATGTAAGGGCCGATTCAACGTCATGTGGTGCTACTTTTACATGGACAGAAAAATTGGAGTCCGCAATAGATAGTGCTGCTTTTAAGTGTTTTTTTCCATTTCCTGAAGAAACTAGCCATCCTTGATTTAGCCCGGCCCTTTTACCTGCTTGGAGATCAACTATTGAATCTCCAACAATAATACTTTGTGTAAGGTCTAGTTTTAGATCTTTGGCTGCTGTGAGGAGCATACCTGGGTTAGGCTTCCTATAGTTTGTAGGTTCATTTGGATGGTCTGGACAAGCATAAATTGCATCGAAATGTGCTCCTAAAGATTCACATTCAAGCATTATTTTATCATTTACTTTAGAAAAGGCATTCCAATCAAAATATCCCCGTGATATTCCGGATTGGTTAGTTATCATTATAACTTTGATACCGTTGTTATTGGCTTTATAAATTAATTCGATTATACCATTAATTATTTTTACCTTACTTGGATCATCAAGATAACTAATCAATTGTATTATAGTTCCATCGCGATCAAGAAATAGTCCACGGTTTTTTAATTTTAATCCTTCTGGTCTATTTCTTATTTCTCTCCATATCCCATCATATATATTGGGGTGTTTTAAGGTTTTATTCATTAAATACGTACTCTACCCAGGCTATATTCGGATTTAAACCAATCATATAACCTATTTATACCGTCTCTTAAATTAATCTTAGGTTTCCACCCCAGTTCAGAGATTTTTTCTGAGTTTATAAGTTTGCGTGGTGTGCCATCTGGCATAGACTTATCGAAAAATATTTCTCCTTTGTATTCAACAATATCAGAGATAATTTTAGCTAAATGATTAATTGTTATATCTTTTCCACTTCCAATATTTATTGGTTGGTAGTCTGAATAATTCTTTAGAGCATAAACCATTCCTTCAGCTGCGTCGTCTGAATGGAGGAACTCTCTTCGTGGTTTTCCCGAGCCCCAAAGAATTACTCGTTGAGCATTCTTTTCTTTAGCCTTATGAAATTTCATTATAAGTGCAGGTATAACGTGGCTATTCTCCTCGTTAAAAAGGTCTCCTGGTCCATAGAGGTTAGTCGGCATTACAGAAATGAAATCATTTCCATATTCTTTTCTGTACGCATCGCACAACATTACTCCAGAGATTTTAGCAATCGCATACCATTGGTTTGTTGCTTCAAGTGGACCGCCAAGCATATCAGGTTCAGAAATAGGTTGTGCAGCATATTTAGGGTATATACATGATGAACCAAGCATCATTAGTTTTTCAACTTTATTGAGTTTTGCTGAATTAATAATGTTTGATTCTATCATTAAATTATCATATAGGAACTGAGCGGGTTGATTGTCATTGGCTTTTATTCCTCCCACCTTTGCTGCCGAAATTATTATTGCGTGAGGTTTGTTATTTAAAACCCAAGATTCAACTTCCTCCTGTCTCCTGAGGTCAAGTTTTTCCTTTGGACATGTAATAATTTCACAATTTTCATTAGAGAGGACACGTGATAATGCCTGTCCCACCATTCCGTTATGTCCGGCAAGCCATATTCGTTTTCCTGATAAAGAATATACCACGAGAAAAAAATCCTATCCTATTATTCTTGTAAAATACGTTTTTCCTTATCAATGAGTTTTATATCAGCATTGACCATTTCTTGAACAAGATCTTTAAACGGTGTGCTGTGCACCCAACCTAAGATTTCTTTAGCTTTGCTTGGGTCACCAAGAAGAATATCAACTTCTGAAGGCCGAAAATAACGAGCATCAACTTCAATTAATTTAGATCCTGTTTGAGAATCTCTACCTATCTCTTCTACCCCATTACCTTCCCAAACAATTGTTCTACCAATTTGGGAAAAGGCAAGTTCAACAAATTCGCGCACAGAATGAGTTTCCCCTGTTGCCAGGACGTAGTCGTCTGGAACATCCTGTTGCAGTATTTTCCACATACCTTCTACATAGTCACGCGCATGCCCCCAATCACGCTTGGCATCAAGATTTCCTAGATACAGTTTCTCTTGTAAACCTCTATCAATTGCTGCAACAGCTCGAGTGATTTTTCTAGTTACAAAGGTTTCTCCCCTTATTGGACTTTCATGGTTAAAAAGAATCCCATTAGATGCATGATACCCATATGCTTCTCTATAATTTATTGTTATCCAGTAAGCATATAGCTTTGCTGTGGCATATGGGCTGCGAGGAGAAAAAGGCGTATTTTCATTTTGAGGTATTTCTTTAGTATTCCCATAAAGCTCAGAAGTTGAAGCTTGATAAAAGCGACAAGAATTCCCGAGTCTTAGTATTCTTATTGCTTCTAGCAGCCTGAGTGTTCCTAATGAATCTGAGTTAGCTGTATATTCAGGAGTTTCAAAGCTTACTTGAACATGACTCTGGGCAGCAAGATTATATATCTCATTGGGTTGAATGTCTTGGAGAAGTCTAATCAGATTAGTAGCATCAGTCATATCCCCGTAGTGCATATGAAAATTAACACCATCTATATGAGGATCACGGTAAAGATGGTCAACTCTTGCTGTATTGAAGGAAGAAGACCGTCTTTTAATGCCATGAACAGTATAGCCTTTTCTTAAAAGGAGTTCGGCTAGGAGTGCGCCATCCTGCCCGGTGACTCCAGTTATTAATGCTATTTTATTTTTATTGCTCAATTAGTTTTCCTCACTCATTCCATGCAAATTACTAAAAATTGTTTAAGAAAAAAATCACATGAATATGAGTAAACTATAACAATAGTTATGAGGCAAACAATCTAAATTCTATATCGAGATATTATTTGAAAATAAGGTAGTAGGTAAATTAATTGATAAGGTTTAAGTTGGGTAAATGTTCAATACGGGCTATGCTAGAAAACTTGAGGGATAAGTCAGATTTATTGGTCAAAATTACAGAATTAATTAGCGGACGACCTAGCAGAATTTGTTCATGTGGGGCACAATCAAATGAATAGATGGTATTTCTTTATCCTTAGAGGTTAGAGTTGGTATATGAGAAATTTTCAATTACCTGGGCGCTCCCCAGTTTTTGGGTGCCATGGAGCTGTAGCTACTTCACACCCTCTAGCAACCCAGGTCGCTGCAGATATTTTGAAGTCCGGTGGAAATGCCATTGACGCAGCTGTGGCTTCTGCCGCTACACTAAGTGTTGTTGAGCCTCAATCAACAGGCATAGGCGGCGATTGCTTTGCTCTTTGCGCTATAAATGGGAAGGTGCCGCCTGTGGCTATAAATGGTTCAGGATATGCTCCTGCAGCCGCGAAACCGGAGTGGTTTAGTGAAAATAATATTACTAATATAGACTCTGACAGTCCTCATGCGGTTACTGTTCCGGGCGCGGTAAGAACATGGGAAAAGCTTATCTCAGATTATGGCACTAGATCTTTAGGAGAGCTTCTAAAGCCAGCAATTAACTATGCTCGTGACGGATATGTAGTTTCTCCCAGAGTCTCAGTAGACTGGAAAAACAATCAGGAAAAGCTCTCTGGCTGTGATAACGCATCAAGAATTTTTCTTAAAGAAGGAGCTCCTCCAGATGCAGGGACAATTCATAAGCAGCCTGAATTGGCTGACACACTTGAATTAATATCTAGAGAAGGTGCTGATATTTTATATGAAGGGTGTTTAGCTGAGGAGCTTGTTACATACTTACGTTCACTAGGTAGCTTAATGACAGTTGATGATTTTTCCTCTTTTACACCAAAGTATGTTAATCCGATTTACACTAACTATCGTGGATATGATGTATATGAATGTCCCCCTAATGGGCAAGGTGTAATTGCGTTATTAATGTTGAAAATTCTGTCAGGTTATGACGCAAAAGAATTAGATCCTTTGGGAGTTGATAGATTTCACCTTGAGGCAGAGATAGCTAAACTAGCATACAGAGATCGATCAATATTTTTAGCTGACCCTGACAAGGTGGAAGTACCTTTAGAATATTTACTTTCAGATTCTCATGCGGAGGAACTGCGATCAAAAATTAGCATGAGGAAGGCAATATCTAATTTATCTATAACAGATAAATTTAATCATCGTGATACTGTATATTTAGCTACAGTGGATAGTAGGGGAAATTTTGTTTCATTTATAAATTCACTCTTTCATCCTTTTGGGTCAGGCCTTTGTTCGCCTAAATCTGGAATCATATTTCAAAATCGTGGATCTAGTTTTTCGTTAGACAAAAATCATATGAATTGTATAGCGGGACACAAAAGGCCGATGCATACTATAATTCCAGGTATTCTCAGTAAGAATAATTCAGCTATTATGGCGTTTGGTGTAATGGGTGGGCATTATCAAGCTTGTGGCCATATGCATATTTTATCTAATCTCATAGATTATGATATGGATATTCAAGAGGCCTTAGACTTTCCCAGGGGATTTTCTTTTGAAGATAGCTATGATTTGGAATCTACAATTCCACATTCTGTTGCATCAGGTCTACAAGATAGGGGGCACAAAATAAATTGGGTAGAGGAAGGTATAGGTGGTGGCCAAATAGTTAGTATGGATTTGGCTAGTGGTGTAATATCTGGCGCTTCAGAGCCCCGCAAGGATGGCGTAGCGCTGGCTTGGTAGGGAGGGTTAAAAAAGGAAAAATTTTATATCTTCGTTATACATTCGAAGAACGTTGTTTTAGCAGTCCATAAACAATATTAATTGTAGGTGTCGGTACTCCAACAAGTTTTCCAATTTCTGCTACTGACCCTAAAATAGGGTCAGTTTCCATAGGTCTGCCAAGTTCAAGGTCTTGCAACATAGATGTTTTATGTTGTCCTACTGATTTTGCTCCTTCTATGCGTGTATCAACATCTATATTAAATTTAGCGCCTAAACGTTCTCCAATTGCCTGCCCTTCTAGCATCATTGTTCTAGCTAGAGCCCTAGTTTCATGGTTGACACATATCTCTTCAAGAGTTGCTCCAGTAAGAGCACTAATGGGATTAAATGCTAAGTTACCCCATAATTTCATCCAGATATCCGAGCGAATATCTGATCTTATTGGAGATTTAAATCCTGCACTTATTAATAATTTGCTTAGTTTAATAATACGGTCGGATTTACTGCCGTTTGGTTCTCCAATGGGTAGACGTTTTTGACTGATATGAGGTTGCATTTCAATTATTCCGGGAGATATAATCTGGGCAGCTGGGTAAACAACTGTTCCTATAACTCTCTCAGGCGTAATTTTGTTCCATTGAAGATTATCTGGATCAACACTCCTTATTTTGTAATTTTCCCACCTTCCCGCTAACTTATAGAAATACCACCAAGGTAAGCCATTCTGTGCATTAATAACTGATGTTTCTTGACCTATTAACGGATTAATTAGCTCGTAAGGGGATGCAGATGAATGTGCTTTTAGAGTTATAAACACGTAGTCGTGAACACCTGCCTCCTTTGGATCATTAATACAACGCGGTCTAGCAACTATTTCTTCACCTTCAGTTTTTATAGTTACACCATTATCTTGCATAACTTTAAGATGCTTTCCGCGAGCAATAAGTGTTACGTCAGCCCCTGCCAATGAAAGTTCTGCCCCTATATAAGCCCCTATTGCACCGGCGCCAAATATACATATACGCATTATCCTAAACCTAATTTTTTTGCGAGGCCTGATCTCTGGAGTTTTCCAGTAGGACCCTTTGGTATCTCTTCTAAAAAAACAATCTGTCTCGGAATTTTAAAATTAGAAAGTTTTTTTTCTAAAAAATTTTGAAGATCTTTTTCACTGACTGTTTCTCCATCGCATAAAACAACTGCAGCCGCAACATCTTCTCCTAGCTTGTCGTGGGGAACAGCAAATACCAAAGACTGGTGAACGCTCGGATGCTCAGAGAGAACATCATCAACTTCATTCGGGGATATTTTTTCTCCACCACGATTTATAATCTCTTTGAGTCTTCCGGTAAGCTTAAGGTAGCCGCTTTGATCTAATATTCCTTGATCTCCAGTTCGAAACCAGCCATTAACGTATGCATAGGTATTTGCTTCTTGATTATTTTCGTAACCAGATGTTACATTTTCACCACGTATTACAACCTCTCCTTCTTTACCGCTCGGTAAGATATTTCCATCATTATCAATTATTGCAATTTCAGGACCAGCTGCTAGACCTACATGACCGGGAAGCCGCTTATTTGGAGGCAGTGGATTGCTTGCCATTTGGTGAGCTGCTTCAGTCATGCCATAAGACTCGATAACAGGGCAGTCAAATTTATTTTCTAAATCAATCATAACTGAAGAAGGTAAGGGCGCTGATGAGGAACGTATAAAACGAAGTCTATTCTTTTTAATTATATTATTATTACGTGGTGCACGTGCTAAAATTGCTTGGTGCATTGTCGGCACCCCAGTATACCATGTGGGTTTTTCAGAATCTAACCAGGAAAAAAATTTAAGCGCATTAAACCCTGGAGAGCAGGAGATGCTGGCCCCAGCATTTAGTGAAGATAGTACGGCTGCAACAAGACCGTGTATATGAAATAATGGCATAATATTTAGGCATATATCTTTTTCACTCAGTGCCAACCATGAAGAAATATTATTTGCTGAATAAGCCAGATTTTTCTGTGATAGTGGAACTATCTTAGGTTTTGATGTTGTACCTGATGTATGCAAAACAAGTGCTTCATCTTCTTCATGTAATCCATTTGTATTGTAGTATGTGTCTGAACTGGAACCTTCAAGTTCGAAGCTGCCTGCGGGATTTTGTGGCTGTGAAATAAGATATATGACCTTAATCCCAAGATCTTTTGCAATTTTTATTGCAGGAGAATTGTCACCATAATCCACAATTACTGCCCTAGCATTTAAGTCTTTAAGATAGTATTCAAATTCTTCTGGGCGATATGCCGGATTTAGAGGGGCCGCTGATGCCATAGAAGATACTGTGATAAATGCAGTAGCCATTTCGGGCCCATTATTAGCTATAATTGCAACTCTATCATTTCTTCTGATCCCGAATTCTTGAAGTTTTAAAATGGACTTCTCAACCAAAGTCCTGAGTTCTAGATAATTAAGATAATTTCTGTCAGGAGCTTTAATTGCTGGGTCATAATCTTTGCCATAGCTAAGTAATTTAGAAATTGTATTCATTTTTAACTACTTTTTTCTTCAGTATTGATTTGTAATATCATCTAGAATCATACAATTATAATGTTTCTGCTTTAATTTTCATAATCCATAGAGCATTAAAAATTTAAATTCTTAAATAAGTCTTATAGATCATTGTTTATTGGACATTCAACTAATGGTATTTTGGCAGGGATTCATCCATCGGGCAAACTGATAGAGTGGGTATTTCGTAAATATAGATTTTAGTCTTTAAATTATTGTTTTATTTTTTTATTTATAATTAAGTTTTTTTATTTAATTAAAGGTTTTAACAGAGTCTTAGGAGATATTATGAGCAAAGTTGCTTTAGTTACAGGGGGTACGCGCGGTATTGGTGAAGGTATTGCAGTTAATCTTAAGGAAAGGGGATATAAGGTAGCTGTAAATTACAATAACGATGACTCGGTTGCTAAATCCTTCCATAATAACACAGGTATTCCTGTTTATAAATGGGATGTAAGCGATTGGGAGTCCTCTGAGAAGGGTATAAGCTCCCTAATAAATGATATGGGCTCAATTGATATATTAGTTAACAATGCTGGAACTGCATCTGATTCAAAGTTTGAAAACATGACTCTTGACCAGTGGAGAAAAGTACAAAGAGTAAACTTAGATTCTGTATTTATTACATCAAAGTTAATTTATCCTTATATGATAGAAAAAAAATGGGGGCGCATAATTAATATTGGATCCATGAATGGGCAGGCTGGACAGTTAAATCAGGTCAATTATGTTGCTGCAAAAGCTGGAATGCATGGATTTACAAAGGCTCTAGCATTAGAGGCTGCGAAATATGGAATAACAGTTAATACAATAGCCCCAGGATACGTCGATACTTATCTTATGAGTCAGATGCCAGATAGAATAATGGAAAAAATTATAGGCGCATCACCGGTTCGAAGATTGGGGTTAGAAAAAGAGGTTGCTCATGCTGTAATATTTTTAATTGATGAATCTGCTGCATGGATGACGGGTTCAACTATCTCTATGAATGGTGGGACTCATATGTATTAGTCTCATTTGTATTAAATGAGATGGTTAAAACTTAGTACAAATATAATTACTAATGGGTTAAACTATTTATCCCGGGTCAATAAAAATATTGCTTGCTCTCCGAAAAGATTAGCATGGCCATTTGTGCCTGAAAATCGAGTGGCGCGACCCTTAGAGTCAAGTTTGATTCCTTTTTCAATTATGTGACCATCTTCTTGACAAAGAAAAATAAAATCTCGGATAGTGCAGGGGTGAATATTCTCAGTATTCCACCATCTATTATCATTTTTTTCAGCAATAGGTATCCGTCCACGAAAGAGCAGATGAAAGCGATTTTTCCAATAGCCAGCATTAGGTATTGATACTACTGCGTATCGTCCTATTCGTAGTAATTCATTGAGCATTTCCCGAGGTTTAGATATCACCGGTAGCATTTGCCCAAGGATTACGTAGTCAAATGTATCGTCTGGATAGTCATATAGATCAGTATTTGCATCACCTTGAATAACCGAAAGCCCTCGGGCAACAGATGCATTTACTCCTTTCTGGCTTATTTCAATGCCTCTACCGTCGACATTTCTTTTTTCTTCCAAAAGTTCTAATAAACTTCCATCACCACAGCCAATATCTAGGACTCTGGATCCAGGTTCTACAATTCCTGCGATTAGATAAAAGTCAGCCCGTTTTGAGCGAACATTGTTTATTTTTTTAGACATTTTGCTCGAGCCCCTTATGCCTGGCAGCTCCATTGAGAAAGCCTGAGAGAATATGAAAAAGGTCAGGTTCATCTAGTAAAAATGCATCATGTCCTTTATCACTTTCTATTTCAACAAAGCTTACATTCGCAGCAACAGTATTTAAGGCTCTAACAATCTCCTTACTTTCAGCGGTAGGGTAGAGCCAGTCACTTGTGAAACTAACAAGACAAAATCGTGCGTTTGAATTACGAAAAGCTTCCGCTAGTGCACCACCGTATTCTTGGGCCAGGTCGAAGTAATCCATAGCCCGAGTAATATAGAGATATGAATTTGCATCGAATCTGTTCACGAAACTTTCACCTTGATGACGAAGGTAACTTTCAACTTGAAAGTCAGCATCAAATGCGTATGAAAGATCTGCTCGATCTTGAAGATCACGACCAAATTTTTTGTGTAATGCAGTTTCAGATAGATATGTAATATGAGCTGCCATTCTGGCAACAGCTAGTCCGCGTTCTGGAGACACTTCTTTTTCAATAAATCTTCCATTATGCCACTCAGGATCTGCCATTATAGCTTGTCGCCCCACTTCATGGAATGCAATATTTTGTGCTGAGTGTCGTGCAGCTGCAGCTATTGGTATTGCACTAAATACCTTTTCTGGAAAATCAGCTGACCATTGCAAGACCTGCATTCCACCCATAGATCCACCTATTACACAAAATAATTCTTCTATCCCAAGTTTTTCAATAAGTAGAGATTGGGCTGAGACCATGTCTTTGATAGTGATGATTGGAAAGTCAGTGCCGTAGGGCTTGTTAGTCGCTGGGTTAATTGACCCTGGTCCTGTAGTGCCCATACATCCCCCAAGGACATTTGGGCAAATAATGTAGTAGCGTTCGGTATCTAATACTTTCCCTGGCCCAAGCATTAGTTCCCACCAGCCAGGCCTACCTGTTTGAGGATGTGGCCCCAGAACATGCTGATCTCCAGTAAGGGCGTGGCAAACTAATATTGCATTATTTTTTTCCGAATTTAATTTACCCCAAGTCCTATAAGCTATAGAGATATTATCGAGGTGTTCTCCTGACGATAGTTTTAGTGGAAATTTATCAGCTACAACCATACTTTGATCGACCGGGGAAGCTGGTGTTCCCCCAGGCGAGGTTTTTTTAATAGAGTTAGCCTTTAAATCTTCTGTCATGCTACTTTTTTATCCTATAACCTAAAATTACTATCGTGAAGAGACTAAAATATTCCCTAAACTGTAAGGAATTGGCAAACAATACTATAATGTCAATGTTTTCTTTGATTTTGTTGTTCACATACCTTACCAAATAACTCTATAAAGCACTTTGATCGGTTCATAACATATATTTGTAATAATGATAAATAAGCCTAACTCGACCAAAAACTTAGACCAGCTTCGTCAAGATATTAATGAAATTGATGACGAAATTCATTCTCTATTGATAAGAAGGTCTTCTATTGCGGTTGAAGTTGGGAAAGTTAAAAGACGCTCAAAACAGTTAAAAAGCTTTATTAGACCTGCTCGAGAAGCTGAGGTTATGAGGCGCTTATTATCCAACCATAATGGTTTTTATCCAAAAGGACTCATTGTTAGTATCTGGAGGCAAATAATCTCATCTACATTAAGTTTAGAGTCTGAATTTACAATATCAGTCTTTTCTGGGGATGATACTAGGTCTGGAGCGGCATATGAGAACCTTGCCAGAAGATACTTTGGAGAAGATTCACCTCTTCGTCATACAAAAACAGAAAGTGGAGTACTCAGAGCAGTTAGAGACGGTAAATCATCAGTAGGGATTTTACCCATACCAGAAGATGAAAGATTTGATAATTCCGATATACCTTGGTGGGCAACGCTTGCATCAAGTGGTGAATTTCGTCCCAGGGTAATTGCAAGGATACCCTGGCTCATGGATAAACATGGCGTTAGTAAGGGGCTTGAGGGGCTTGCTATTGCATGTTCAGAGCCAGAAGATAGTGGCGATGATATGACATTTCTTGTAATGAAATTTAAGAGCCCAGTTAGCGCAGATAAAATTACAAAATCTATGGGTATTGCAGGTTTATCGACTGCTGGTGTAATTGCTTCTAGCTCGAAAATAAATCAAGGGGAACCAGATTGGAAGCTTATTGAAGTAAAAGGTTTTATATCTGAGGAAGATTCTCGATTAGCCAAATTTTCTTCTTACATTGGTGATGCCCTGGAAATATATTTTGTGCTAGGATCTTATGCTCGACCAGATAGAAATTAAATTTTTGATATCGTAAAGACCCAAAATAGCGAATAGCTTCTAATGTTAACTAGATTAAACAAATTGTGAGGTAGGCCATGCTCAAATACCCAGAGCCCAGGCCGAGAATCCTGGAGATTGACCCCTATGTTGGCGGAAGCGCTGAGATAGCCGGTAAAAAAAATGTTATTAAGCTTTCCTCAAACGAGGCTGCTCTAGGCCCTAGTGGAGAGGCAATAAGAGCATATAAAGCTCATTCCGAAAGGATTTCAAGGTACCCGGATGGTGGGGCCAGTGAGCTGAAATTAGCTCTGTGTGGCATACATAATATTGATCCTAATAGAATAGTCTGTGGTGCAGGTTCAGACGAGTTATTGCAGTTGTTATGTAGAGCATACGCTGGCCCAGGAGACGAGGTATTATTTACTGAACACGGTTTCTTGGTTTATAAATTAGCAGCTTTAGCTTCAGGAGCGTCACCAATCGCAGTTCCTGAGACTAACTTATGTGCTAATGTTGATCAGATTTTAAATGCAGTATCTAAAGATACACGTATTATTTTTATTGCTAATCCTAATAATCCTACAGGTAGTTATCTATCACGGTCAGAGATTCATCGCCTTTGGAGTAATCTGCCAAGTAATATCATTTTGGTAATTGATGCTGCATATGCCGAGTATGCAGGATTACAAGACTATAATTGTGGAATAGACTTAGTGGATTCTAGTGAGAATGTAGTTATGACGCGAACATTCTCTAAGTTATATGGTCTAGCTTCTTTGAGAGTTGGTTGGTGCTATGCTCCAGGAAGTATAGTAGATGTTCTAAATCGTGTAAGGGGACCTTTTAATGTTACCGGTGCAGCAATAGAAGCTGCCACAGCTGCTTTGTCGGATAGAGATCACATTAACAAGTCGCTTGCGCTCAATGATAAATGGCTTAATAGTTTTCCAGATCAGCTTTCTGGGACAAAAATTAAATGTTTACCTAGTGCAGGTAATTTTATACTCATGCAATTTCCCAGTATTAAAGGACAAAGCGCAACTGATGCTGAAAAGTTTTTAATTAAAAATGGTATAATTGTTCGTAACGTTGAATCATACGGACTTCCTGATTGTCTGAGAATTACTATGGGTTTAGATCATGAAATGGAGACTGTTATTTTAAAACTTAATGAATTTGCGAGGATCCCTTGAAGAAAAAACCACATTTTGATTGTGTAGCACTTATTGGGATTGGGTTGATTAACTCATCATTAGCACGAGTCATTAGACGCGATAGCCTAGCTGAAAAAATTATTGGCTGCTCTCGCAGTGATGCAACCCTAGAGAAAGCGAAGAAATTAAATCTATGCCATTCATATACAACAGATGTTAGTTTTGCTGTTGAGGGTGCTGATTTAATTGTTCTTGGGGTTCCTGTTGGAGCAAATAAGCAACTTGCGAAAATAATGGGGCCTGCTTTGAAGCAGGGAGCAATAGTTACTGATGTTGGCTCTGTAAAGCGCTGCGTTATTGAGGATGTGAAACCTCACCTACCTGAAAGTGTTCATCTTATTCCTGCCCATCCTGTAGCTGGTACGGAGCATTCAGGTCCTGAAGCTGGCTTTGAAGGTCTGTTTGAGAATCGTTGGTGTATTTTGACACCAGAAGAAACGGCGGACCCTGACGCTGTAGAAGCCGTCAAGAATTTATGGTTACAAGCTGGTATGCAAGTTGATTCTATGGACGCTTATTATCATGATCAGATTCTTGCTATTACCTCTCATTTACCTCACTTGATAGCATATAATATTGTTGGAACAGCTTATGACCTTGAGGTTGTTAATGAGAGTGAAGTGATAAAGTATGCCGCTGGAGGTTTTCGTGATTTCACACGTATCGCTGCGTCTGACCCAGTAATGTGGCGTGATGTATTCCTGAATAATCGAGAAGCAGTTCTGGAGATGCTTGGGCGGTTTTCAGAGGACTTATCTGTATTGCAAAGAGCAATTCGCTGGGGTGATGGTGATACCTTAGAGGAACTATTCTCTAAAACAAGAGATATTAGAAAAGGTATAATACAAGCTAAACAAGTGTAGCTATAAAATGTTAGGTGTTAGACTAGAAAGTTATAGGGTCTACACTAGTTACATTCATAGGCCCAACGGATAAAATGCCATCTTGTATGGTCAGCGGGATCGCATTTAGTTGCCTTGATCCATCAGACTTTTCCTCAGCAAGCATGTTAAAAGCCACTTTTGCTATGAATGCATCTCCTAAAGGAATTGCATTACTCATAATTAATGCATCTATCATATCACCATACCCTGTTACATCAGCGGCAATTGCAGCTAATGGGCGCTCATGTTCATCGAGTGTCATAGTTCCGCTAGCCTCTAGCTCTAGCGGTCCCCATCTTCCACGAAGAGAATTGATATCTAAAAACCCTCCAGAATCACGCCATCTTTTCATAGTATTATTAGGCTCGTCATCACTTATAGTCCCAAATAGACTGGTAGAAATATCAAGGTGATCTATATATTCTCCCATATCCTCGCCAAATCCATCTGGCAATACAATTTTTTCTAAATTAAGGGTAGTATTCACTAGAGGGGCATTTAGTTCTTGAGATTTATGAGATCCCAAAACCTGAATTTTTAGCTGTAAATAAGAGACTAGTGTAGGCTCTTTACTTATAGGGCTTTCTAAAGAGATATCAAAAAGTTGGGTATGAATATCTCTCAAATATTTCCCATCTCTAGTTATCTCTACTCGGCCGGAAGCCAATTTTATTAAATAGGTTTCTATTAACCCATTATTAGTAGTTTTAGCCCAAGTCTCTTTATCAGGGGTTATATTTATTCTTCTAAAATTCCAGGGCTCTAAAGAAATATGAAAACGCTTTGTAGCTATAATTAGATCAGAATCAGAAATCTCTATTTCAGGTTTTTCTATTTGGATATCTAAATTCAGAGGAAATCCACGAGTAGAAATATCCTCAAAAACTATCTTATTACCCAAAGTATTTTGTATAGAGGCCCACTCATTGATTCTTTTGGTAATTTCAGATGCTGCTATATACCAGTATGTAGTATACCCAAATATTACAGTGGAAAAAACTATAAGAGTAATAGTTACAACGGATAGAAAAGCCATATAAGTAGCCTTTATAAAAAATTACATAGTTATATGATTAGTATTAAATAATAAAGCTAACTTCCGATTTAAAATCGGGCAAGTGTTGAGTATAATTTTCTATTTATTAGTTCTATAGGCAGTAAACATATCAAATAATTGAACCCTTGAGAGTTAGCTATGAATAATTTTAATAGTGATATTTGGATATTTGCTTATGGTTCCTTAATTTGGCGACCCGGATTCAAGTATATAGAATCACAAAAGGCTTTTCTTGGAGGCTATAATAGATCTCTTTGTGTCTACTCTTACAAGTATCGTGGTACACGTGAATGCCCCGGATTAGTTCTTGGCTTGGATAGGGGGGGCTCTTGCGAGGGTGTTGCTTATCTGGTTGATCATTCTTTAGCTGAGAGGACATTGCAAGCGGTTGATAAAAGAGAAATTGTTTACGATGTGTATATTAGATCTAGAGTCGAGGTAGAAATTTTAACAGGACCTAATTGTGGGAATAGAGTGCAGGCTTTTACATATATTGCTAACCCAGCCAGTGAACAATATATTTCTAGTATGAGTTCAATGGATAAAATAAAATATATAAAACAAGGGCATGGAGATTCTGGATCATCACTAGAATATTTGATTAATACTGTTGATTATTTAAAAAAACTAGGAATAAAAGACTGTGCATTGACAAAACTTCTTGATGAGGTGAGGGGGTAGAATCGCATAGTTTTTAATTTTTTTGTTCTACTTCCGTTAATAAGTCACTCATAGCCTCTTCCATTGTATTTTCTAGTCTAAACATAAATTTTTCTCTATTTAATCCAGGTTCAATTGCAGGTAAGAATTGGAGTATTATTTTTCCAGGGTATTTTCGAAATGACCTTGGTGGCCAGTGCATACCTGAATTATGTATTACTGGAACTACTGAAACATCTAAGTTTGAATATATTCCAGCAACACCCGATTGGTATCGAATTTTAGTTCCGGGCATAACTCTTGTGCCTTCAGGAAAAATTATTAACGACCGATTATCATTGATGGATTTTTTTGCCTGTTTGATAAGGTATCGCAAGGCTCTTGCGTGGCCGAGTCGGTCAATACTGATCATTCCCATTTTTTTTGTGAACTGGCCGTATCCTGGAATGAATCCTAATTCTTTTTTTATTACATAAACAGGGTTATCTAGTAAAAGTAAGAAAACTGTAGTTTCCCATTCAGACTGATGTTTAGAAGCAATTATAGCCGGTTCAAGGGGTATGTTTTCTCTCCCCCTTACTTCAAATGTAATACCTGCGACTAGATGGAGGATAATATGATTTCCTTTAGCCCAAGTTATCACTAGCCATTTAAATAACGATTTAGGAAGCAAAAATATAGTAGCAATCATTACGCAGCCTATAATAATTGCCCAAACGTAAAATCCAATTGTACATAGCAGCGAACGTGAGAAGTTAAGTTTTTTATGTCTACTTTTTAAAGGCATTACGTAGTTGGCTTAATCATGATTAACAGAAATTTAGCATATTCGCTTGCAATCAGTTTAGATGTTCCTTGATGATACCACCAATCTCTAACTTTCACGTGTTGAGGAAATATGGGATTAGCTACAAGGGTAGCGTTTGGGAGTGATCTGCGGAATTCCATCATACTCCTTGGCATATGATAACTGGCTGTTACAACACGTAAGCTAGTAAAATTATGAGCATTGAACCATGAAGCGGTTTCTTTTGCATTTTCAGCAGTGTTAGATGCATCATATCCGATTTTTATACAGCATTTTAATTCAGAAATTATTTGTGCAGATGAATTAAATAGGTCAATTGGTTGTAATCCTTTTGTTACTCCACTTACGAATAGTTTCTTACCTAGTCCATCATTAAGTAATTGTAAGCCTGCTTCTAGTCTTCCAGAGCCACCAGTAAGCACTACAATAGCATCAGTATGACTATCACGATCGAACTTCGTATTTGAAGTTTGATTAGCAAACCAGATAAGTCCAATAGACCATGCAAAAAGTGCAGCAACTAGTAGCCCACTAGTAATTGCCCCTAGAAGCGGGAGGTGTTTGAGATTAAAAAAACCAATTATTTTCACAAGCTTATCCTGTTGTGTTCATTAACAGATAATTGTTACCTTTTTATCATGGGCACAGTTAGAAAGAGCTGTTAGTTTGTTGTATAAATCTTATTGTATATGAGTCATACAGTTTTTTATACTCCATAACAGATTTGAAAGAGAAAGAGGAAATATCTTATCCAAAATTTGCAAAAAATATCTGCTAAAGGCTAAATTGAAAAATTACCCTATCTCCCATTATTTTTTTATATGCTCTACGGTTTGAATATGATTGTTATATGCCCTTCATGCGACGCGCGATATCTGGTTGACCCTCTTTCACTAGGTTCTGAGGGTAGGAAAGTGCGCTGTGCAAAATGTAATTTTACTTGGCATAAAAACCCCCCTCCGGAATTACCAAACAAATCAGAGACTGAAACTGATCTTGTCCCCTCAAGTCAGAATCCAATACCTTTATCACCTGGTGCTAATTTGCCAGTAATAGTTTCTCAAAGGGAGCGTAGCAAAATTTTTGTTTGGGCGGTAATTGTTCTTTCATTTATGATTGTTGTTGGGGGCATTCTTGCGGGGCGTCATCCAATAGTAGATTCGTGGCCTGAAGCAAATAAATTCTACTCTGCTATAGGAATGGGCATTTCTTTTGCGGGCCCTTCGACCCTTTCATTTAAGAATGTATCGCGTTTACAAATTACTCAAGAAGGAATTCCGGTCTTAGAAGTTAGGGGCGAGGTCTGGAGTAATAAAAAAACAGAGATAAGAATTCCACCTATTCGTGTAGCGGTAATTGATTCTGGTGGTAGGGAGCTGCATCATTGGATAGTGATTGCTACATCAAGAGTTGTTGATGCATCTAAGGGTATAGAATTTATGACTCGGCTTTCAAACCCTCCTAGTGCTGCCGCCAGTCTTGTCCTTACTTTTGTAGATAAGAAAGATTCTTAGTGTAATTTTACACCTCTAACTGAAACTATTTAGAGGCTTAAATAAATTAAGTCATTGGTCTTATTCTGTAAGCCACTCAGCTATGTTTTCATCTGCCACAAAGGCTTCAATAGAAGAATTTTTTCTAATAATTGACCATTTCTTCTTTTTTACTAAAACCTCGCTTGCTGGAATACGACTATTATAATGAGAGGACATGGAAGCTCCATATGCTCCGGTGTTAAGTATAGCTAACAAATTACCAGGAGCTAACGGGGGCAAATCTCTATCATGTGCCAGGAAGTCACCGCTCTCACAAATTGGCCCAACAACATCTACGGTCTCCTTGTCCGGGGACTCTTTGGTCTGTATTACGGGTTTAATTTCGTGCCAGGCATCATATAAGGCTGGTCTCATAAAATCGTTCATGGCGCAGTCAACGATAGCAAAATTTCTTGCCTCTGTTCTTTTGACATAGATAACTCTTGTTAAGAGGATGCCTGCAGGAGCAGTTATCCATCGGCCAGGTTCAAGAATAATTCGGCATCCTGCTGCACTAGCTGCTTTACTCACTATAGACGCATAATGTAATAATGAAGGCTCATCCTCTGAAGAGTATCGAATGCCTAAACCGCCACCAAAATCTATATTTTCAATCTGATGGCCTTTTGATTTTAAATTGCAGGCTAGCTGAGAAATTTTTGAGAAAGCCATCTCAAAGGGTTCTAAATCAGTAAGCTGGGACCCGATATGTGTTGCTAATCCAGTTGCTTTTACTCCTTTCAAACTTTCAATTTTTTTATAAAGATGTATAGCTTTTTCATACGGTACACCAAATTTGTCTCCACTTCGCCCGGTAGCTATCTTGTTGTGGGTATTTGCATCAACATCGGGGTTAACTCTAACGGCTACAGGCGCCGTGGTTCCGCGATTGAGAGCAACACTATTTAACTGTTCAAGTTCTGGTTCGGACTCTATATTTATCTGAAAAATATTTGCATCTAGGGCTGCTCCCATTTCATCTTCAGTTTTACCCACACCTGCAAATACAATTTTTTCAGGAGAGACCCCCGCTTGTAATGCCCGATATAGTTCACCTCCTGAGACTACATCTGCACCAGCGCCGTGCTGAGCTAGTGTGCGTATGACAGAAATATTTCCATTTGCTTTGACTGAGTAACAAATTAGTCCATTGGGGTTAGTTTTTGCTATTGCTTTATATCTTTCAATAAGTGCCTCAGATGAATAGACGTATAATGGTGTTCCTACTTCTCGAGCTAGTTCGGGAAGAGAGACTTGTTCAGCGTACATTAGTTTATCATCTGATCCTTCCATACTATTATAGTTGAATTGGTCTCTTATATTCATAATTAAATATCCATAATCATTTAAATATAGGGGCTAGTGCTAGATAATTATGCTGCTGCGCATAGCAGTTTCAGGTATTTTAAGAGGTCCTTTTTTTCCGCACCCTCCTGCTAGAGCAATTACGAGACCTAATACAGCAACTAAAGTCAAAATAAGACTAATTTTGCGTATCATAGAAACCTCTTTTTAGCTTGCCTAAGTTGAAGTTTTACCTGTTTCACGGAAGTGCCCCCATAACTAGTTTTAGTATTTATGGCAATTTCAGGTTTAAGAATATCATGTGCTGCTTTGGTTATCTTTGGTTGTATACTTTGTAAATCTGACAATGACAAATCCCATAATCTTGAATCTTTAGAGTCTGCCATTTTTACTATTTTCCCAACCGACTCATGGGCATTGCGGAATGGTATATTTAATTCCCTCACCAACCAATCAGCTAATTCAGTTGCGGTAGAGTGTCCTTCTTTTGTTGCCTCTGCCATAGCCTCTTTATTTATTGTCATATCGTTTATCATTCCTCCGGCTGCTCGGAGGCAAATCGATAAAGTTTTAAAGGAATCAAATATAGGCTCTTTGTCTTCTTGCATGTCCTTTGCGTAAGCTAAAGAGAGTCCCTTCATTGTATTTAATAGTCCAACAAAATTTCCTGTAACTCTCCCATTTTTTCCTCTAATAAGCTCAGCTGCATCAGGATTTCTCTTTTGGGGCATTATTGAGCTACCAGTTGAAAAGCTATCAGATAATCTGATAAACCCAAATTGATTACTTGACCATATGACTAGCTCTTCTCCAAGTCTGGAGAGGTGGGATGAGCAAAGAGCTACTGCAGCCAGCGCTTCAAGGGCAAAATCCCTGTCTGAAACAGAGTCAAGGGAATTTCGTGTTGGACGATCAAACCCTAAACTTTCTGATGTCATCTTTCTGTCTATAGGAAATGATGTTCCAGCAAGGGCCGCTGAACCCAAAGGGCATTCATTCAATCTTTTTCTGGCGTCATTGAATCGGCCACGATCACGTCCAAACATTTCCACATAACTCAAAAGATGGTGTCCAAGCGTTACCGGCTGGGCTCCCTGTAAGTGTGTGAATCCTGGAATAGGAGTGTCTGAGTGTTGCTCTGCTCTTTTAATCAAGGCGCTCTGTAAAGCTTGTAATTCTCGATCGGATTGATCAATTGCTTTCCTGATCCAAATTTTGAAATCTGTAGCAACCTGGTCATTTCTTGATCTTGCAGTATGAAGTCTACCGGCGGCATCACCTATTAATAAAAATAATCGGTTTTCAATATTCATGTGGATATCTTCCAGGGTATGATTAGGAGTCAGTTCGCCGTCCTCGATCTCACGCTGAATTTGATTAAGTCCTTTGATTATCTTTTTTTTATCTGAATTATTTAGTATGCCCTGGTTATAAAGCATCTCAGCATGAGCTTTGCTGCACTCGATATCCTCTTCATATAAAACCCAATCCACATCTACAGAAGAGTTAATATCCTCCATAATGCTGCTTGGTCCTTTACTAAAACGGCCACCCCATAGGGGGTTAGATCCAGTATCTTTTAACTCAGATTGAGTAGAGGATTTAGCCAGTTTTTTTGGTCTTTTTTTGTACGTTCTTTTAGTTTGCTTTTTATGTTTCTTATTATCTTCCATAATCTATTACCGCCATTAGATAGGTGGGCTTTGTATAATTGTAACAGATTCATGCCTTAGAGCATATTGACGAGATTACCAATATAAAAATAAATAAATTTTTAATTTATTATTATTGATCCTGCTTTATTATCAAGCCTATTACGAGGAATCGTTATTTATTGGGATTCTAAACAATTGAAGCACAAGAGGTAAAGAAAATCATTTTCTTAAAAAATTCTACGTCACACTAGGTTTTTGCAGTTTTTTGGTATTTACAGCATCTATTTTTACTTACTTACAGTCCTTAAGGCACGGTATTCATAATGGATAAAGTTATCTGCGATAGTATAATTCAAGATACTGGTGTAAATAGGTTTTAGTAAGTAAATAAGGATAAGAGATTAAATGTATAAAATTATTTTACCTATCCCTAGACGTATACTCGGTTTCTTGCTGGTTACACTAGCAATATTTATATTCCTTTCTACTGATTCGTTTTCTCATGATAAAATTCATGGTTCCTTAGTTCTAATCCACCCTTTGATTAAAATCGTTCCAGGTTCACCTAATGCGGCATTGTATATTGAGATTGCAAATGAGGGTAAGCTCCAGGATAGATTGATTGGCGCAGAATGTGACTGTGCTAGAAAAATGGCCCTTCATTCTCAAATAATTGAGGATGGAATCGCAAAAATGAGACATATAGATTCTATAATTATTCCACCTGAGACTAGTATTGAGTTACTTCCTGGTGGTTATCATATCATGATAATGGGCTTAAGGGGCACATACGAGAATAATGATACTATTCCAGTGAAATTCACTTTCGAAAATCAAGGTATTATATCTATGCAGGCTCTAGTTGAGTATGTAGTGACGGATCAAAACAGAAGTTCTCTTATCGGCGATGAGAAGATAATTACAAAAGAAAATCATATACACCATTAGCGAGTAGGAATTGGTTTTTCTCCGGAATAGTCATAGAAGCCCTTTCCTGTTTTTCTGCCCAACCAACCAGCCTCAACGTATTTAGCCAACAATGGACAGGGCCTATATTTACTGTCTGCAAGCCCTTCATAGAGTACATGCATTATTGCATGACATGTGTCTAAGCCAATAAAATCAGCAAGCTGGAGGGGCCCCATGGGATGGTGTGCTCCGAGTTTCATGGAGGTATCTATTGCTTCGACATTTCCTACTCCTTCGTAGAGTGCATAGATAGCTTCATTAATCATGGGAAGTAGGATACGGTTCACAATAAATGCAGGGAAGTCCTCAGCCATTGCAGGGGTTTTGCCCATACGTATTGTTACATCACGTATTGTCTCATATGTTTCTGTATCAGTTGCAATCCCTCTAACAAGTTCTACTAACTCCATCAGTGGAACAGGATTCATGAAATGCATACCCATGAATTTGTTAGGGCGATCTGTGCTTGCTGCAAGCCTGGTAACAGAAATAGAAGATGTATTTGTACAGAGAATAGCTTCAGGCCTTAACAAACCGTGTAGGCTATTAAAGATTTCTTTCTTAAGTGGCTCGTTCTCAGCTGCGGCTTCAATAACAAGATCACAATGTTTTAGATCATTGACTCCATTACCACTTTTAATCTTTTCAATTGCATTTGATTTTGTATCTTCAGAGAGCAGCCCTTTTTGGACTTGTCGATCCAAATTACGTTCGATTGAAGAAAATGCATTTCTAATTTTCTCTTCGTTTACGTCAATGATTGTTACGTCGAAATCGTTTATGGCTGCGACGTGGGCGATACCATTACCCATTTGTCCAGCACCAATAATACCAATAGTTTTTATCATTTTATTGCCTCAAGTTTTTGAAAGGCCACGTTTATCAAGTTCTTCTGCTAGTTCTGGGAGTACTTTAAACAAGTCTGCGACAAGACCATAATCTGCAACCTGAAAAATTGGTGCTTCTTCGTCCTTATTTATAGCAGCTATAAATTTACTATCTTTCATACCAGCAAGGTGCTGTATTGCTCCAGAAATCCCCACAGCTAAATACAGAGTAGGAGCAACTACCTTTCCCGTCTGTCCAACCTGATAGTCATTAGGTACGAACCCAGAGTCTACTGCAGCACGGGAAGCTCCTATTGCAGCACCCAGTCGATCTGCAACAGCTTCGACTAATACAAAGTTTTCTCCTGATTGCATGCCGCGCCCGCCAGATACTATTATATCAGCGCTGGTAAGCTCTGGTCTTTCAGAGGCACTCACTTCAAGTTTTTTAAATACTGATAATCCCGTATCTTCATTCCCTTTAACCTCTTCAGTAGGGGCAGTTTGATCTCCCACTATTGCTGCTTCAAAAGCTGTAGCACGCACAGTAATCACCTTTATTTTATCAGTACTTTTAACTGTTGTGATGACATTTCCAGCGTAAGTAGGTCGCGAAAATGTTTCTTGATCGATTATACTGCTAATGTCAGATAACTGTGCCACGTCAAGCAGTGCTGCGACGCGTGGCATTACATTTTTACCAAAAGTAGTAGCCGTAGCCATGATATGACTATATGAGTCGCCTAGTGACACAAGAATAGGGGCAACGTTCTCAGCTAAACCATGCTCATAAGCGCTATTATTAGCGTATAGAACCTTGGTTACTCCTTGGATTTCAGAGGCTGTTTTTACAACTGGGCCTGCATCATTTCCAGCAACTAAAATATGGACGTCTTCCGATATTAGTAATGCTGCTGTCACTGAATGCATCGTGGCACGTTTAAGTTCTGAGTTATCATGTTCGGCTAAAATAAGAACAGTCATTAGATCACCTTAGCTTCGTTTTGTAGTTTGTCTAAAAGCTCAGTTACGGATTCTACTATTACTCCAGACTCTCTTTTTGGTGGCTCCTCCACTTTAAGAGTAATTAATCTTGGCTCAACATCTACAGATAATTCGTCTGGAGATTTAATATCGATAGCTTTTTTCTTAGCCTTCATAATATTTGGTAGTGATGCATATCGGGGTTCATTGAGTCTTAGGTCAGTTGTTATTACGGCGGGTAGTTTTACAGAAATTGTTTCTAATCCACCATCTACTTCACGTGTAACCTCAGCATTTCCATCTGATAACACAATATTTGATGCGAAGGTTGCTTGTGACCAATTTAATAAAGCCGCCAGCATTTGTCCTGTTTGGTTGCTGTCATCATCGATTGCTTGTTTACCTAGGATTACGACTTCTGGTTGTTCTATATCCACTATAGCTTTTAAAAGTTTTGCGATAGCAAGTGGTTGTAGTTCTATATCCGTTTTTATGTGAATGCCTCTATCAGCTCCCATAGCCAATGCTGTTCTGAGAGTTTCCTGAACTTGGTCTGGTCCAGCGGACACTGCTATGACATCTTCTGCTAGGCCAGATTCTTTCATTCTCACAGCTTCTTCTACGGCAATTTCACAGAAAGGGTTCATTGCCATTTTAACATTGGCCATGTCCACATCAGTATTATCTGACTTGACGCGAATTTTTACATTGTAATCAATAGTTCGCTTTACGGCGACTAGCAGTTTCATCTACAGCCTGCTCCCTTAGTTATTTATATCCATATAATTGTAATGCTATTCAGCGGTATTTTCCAAAAATAAATATAAACATACATATTATTTTTTAAAACCTTATCAAGTCCTAAGGAAGAGTAGGATATTCTCGGCTAAGTATTAAGTCAACGGGAAGCGGCTATCATCTATTTGCACCAGGTTTCCAAAGGACATCATTGCTTCCGCCATCATTTAAATATCGTGCAAGAACAAAAAGGTGATCTGATAAACGGTTTAGGTAAGATATTACAAGTGGATTAACCTTTTCAGATATAGCTAATTCAGTACAAAGTCTTTCAGCTCTTCGTACAACCGTTCTAGCGTGGTGAAGGTGTGCTGCGGCGTTGCTCCCTCCTGGTAAAACAAAGGAATTTAGTGGCTCTAGCGATGAATTAATATCATCGATTTCTGATTCTAATCTTTCAACTTGAGTGCTTGTTACCCTTAGGGCGCTATCTTCCTCGCCTATTGGCCTGCAAAGATCTGCACCAATATCAAATAGATCGTTCTGAATCGCATCAAGTCTTTTATCTGAGGGCTTCGGGCAGTGAAGGCGGGCAATGCCAATAATAGAGTTTGCCTCATCAACAGTTCCATAAGCATTAACTCTTATGCTATGTTTTTGGACCCTTTCGCCGCTTCCAAGAGATGTTTCCCCCTTGTCGCCACCTTTAGTGTAAATCTTAGTTAATTTTACCATCAGCTCTATGCTCCTTTATTCTTTAACGAGGAAAACTAGAATTGCTAGGAGTGCAACAGCCAATAGCTGAAGCCCGACGCGCCATCTCATTAATATATTTGATCGATTTGTTTTACCGTCGCCTTTGTAAAAAGAACCTAGCCCGAGAAATAGGACAACAACTACAGCCCCCATCGCAACGTATACTAATATTTCAAGAACATCGCTCATTTATAATTATACCTGAGATAAAGTACGCAAATATATGCGAGTGATATGATTACGGTTGATAATAAATACAATCATTATAAGACCTTTATAATAGCCAAGCTATTAATGCAATTATCTTTTGGGCCTAAGGTTTCTGCTATAGATTCTTCATCTAGATTTATTAAAAAACAATCATTCTGCAGTTCTATCTAATAAATCAAGTAATCTCTCATCGTTTCCATCGAGTAAGGCCTCTATTAATTGATATGAAGGTATTCCTGAGGATCTTAGGGAACTGATAGTTGCGCTTTTATTTCTTTTGGACAGGCGTTCACCGTCATTATCAAATATAAGTTTGTGATGCTCATACTCAGGCTCTGAAAAACCTAATAGCTTTTGTAATATTCGATGAATTCCGGTTGAAGGCTCAAGGTCATCACCTCGGGTGACTAAGTTGATATTTTGCAAGTGATCATCAACTGTAACAGCAAGATGATAGCTTGTTGGCGTATCTTTGCGGGCTATAATAATATCGCCAAATAACTCTGGCTTGACAGCTTGGAGTCCTTTTTTTCTATCGTACCAGGTAATTTTTCCGAGACGATTTAGTGATTCTTTGACATCTAATCTTAGGGAATAATTTTTACCTACAGATATTTTGTCAACAATTTCTGATCTATCTAGATTACGGCAAGTACCAGGATATACCGTGATTCTTGACTTATGTGGTGCATTATTTATTGCATTTATATCTGAACGGCTACAGAAACAGGGATATATTAGCCCTTGATTCTTGAGTTTTTTTACAGCCAAAGCATAATCATCCAAATGTTCTGATTGTCTCCTGATGGTTGTATCTGATGAGATTCCCAGCCATTCAAGGTCTACCAAAATACTTGTTTCAAATTTAGATTTACAGCGAGAAGAGTCTATATCTTCAATCCTAAGAAGAAAATTACCTCCTCTTGATTTGTCAGCTCGTTTGTATGCAAATAAAGCCGAATAAGCATTGCCTAGATGCATTTCACCAGTGGGACTTGGGGCAAACCTAGTAGTGAATCCAAAATTCATAATTAATCAGTATTTAATCTAAGTAACTTTTTTTTTGTTAAGAAAATTAATTTTTTCATCTTCGTATGAGAGCCAATCACGGAGCACTTCGTCTGTATGCTGACCCAAAGTTGGTGCGGCAGATGGATAGTCAACGGGGGTTTTTGAGAACTTAATAGGGTTTCCTGGATGATCTACATATTCCCCAGAAGCATGTGGAATAGATACTTTCATATCACGGGATAAAATTTGTGGGTCAGAAAAGACTCGATCTAATTTATTTATTGGACCGCAGGGTACTCCGGCAACATCGAGCTCAGAAATCCATTCATCCATAGTTTTGCTAAGTGTTAAATTTTGTATTTGCTCATTAACAAACTCACGATTTTCAATTCTAGATCTATGGGTTGCAAATCGGGGGTCTTTGATTAAATCAGGATTTCCTGCAATATTTAAGAATTTTTCTAGCTGTCCATTGTTTCCTATTCCGAGAATCATGTGCCCGTCTTTTGTGGGGAATACTCCATAGGGAACAATATTTATATGTTCGTTTCCAAACCTTTCAGGTGCTTGACCCCCAACTAAATAATTCATCGCTTGCGTAGATAACCAACTAGCTTGCGTGTCTAAAAGTGCCAAATCAATATGTTGACCCTCACCTGTCAATTGTCGCCAGTTAAGTGCAGCTAAGATGGCAGTTATTGCATACATACCAGTCATTAAATCTGAAACTGCAACTCCAACTTTTTGAGGTCCTGCACCTGGCTGACCATCAGGTACACCTGTTATACTCATTAGTCCGCCAGCACCCTGAATGATTAGATCATATCCAGCTCTTTCTGAATAAGGGCCTGTTTGGCCAAAACCCGTAATAGAACAGTATATCAGGCGTTTGTTATAATGTGCTAAGCTCTCATAATCGAGGTTATATTTTTTTAGACCACCGACTTTATAGTTTTCAATTAAAATATCTGCCTTGGTTGCAAGCTCACGAGCTATTTCTTGGCCCTCTATTTTTGATAGATCAATTGTTATAGACCGCTTTGCCCTGTTTGTGGACATAAAATAAGCTGCGTCACCAGTTTCATTTCCTTCACTATCTTTTATAAATGGGGGGCCCCAACTACGAGTATCATCACCGGTATTTGGACGTTCAACCTTTACGACATCCGCTCCAAAATCAGCTAAAAGCTGACCACACCATGGACCAGCAAGCACTCGGCTCATATCAAGAACACGTAGGTTTTTTAGTGGTCCTGTACGCTCGTTATTTGTAGTGCTTGAGTTCATTTATGCGCCCTTTTTAACTGAATTGAATAAAAAATATAAAGACTAATGAAGATTTTATTAAATGCGCTCTGATAGCCATATTGCTACTTTTGTACCGGATTTAATTGCTTTTGATAATACTTTATAGGCCGGAGCTAACTCAGCTTCATGTTCCAGACCGGTATCTTTATGGTGAGCTTCCTCTTCTGCAAACTTTTCTATAGTTTTGCGTAGTTCTGATTCATCTTCACCAAGTTGTTTTGCTTGATTGTAATAATGTTCTTCAATGACTTCTTCCACCGCTACCGTACATGCCATAGCAGCGCGCTTTCCCATCATCGCTGTAACTGCTCCAAGTGCAAATCCTGCAACATGCCAAAATGGTGTTAAGACTGTAGGCCTAACTCTTCTCTCAACAAGGAGTTGATCAAAAGTATCTAAATGATGTTGCTCATGTGCTTCCATTTCTCTGATTGTATCCCCAACAGATGAGTTGCCTAAAACTGCAAGCTGACCTTGGTATATCCTTTTAGCACCATACTCTCCAGCATGGTCAACTCGGATAATTCGGGCAATTAATTGTTCCTTTGTAAGGTCCCCATGTAACCAATTTTCGGCAGTTTTTTTTGTTTGATCACTACACTCTTCATTCATTACAAAATCTCTCTATTTTTTCTTATTCTAAATATAAAAATTGAACTTACAAATGCATAAATCGCAAGCATTGCAGAGACAATAACATTCCATCCGGCAAGAGAAACACCAAGTAAAGACCATAAAACTACATCGCAGTAAATCAATGTGCGTGAGTCTATTTGTTTTTTTAGATTCTCTATAGAAGCGGCAATCTCAATATCTTTTTGGCAAGAACTTTCAAACCATTGTTCTTCCACTCCCAGGTGATAAAAACCATATCCAGTTGTTATGAGTAGAGCAATTCCAGATATAAATACTATATAGGCATAAAATTTCTTATTAACAATAATTGCTATCAAACACATTCCTAACACTGCGAAATAGGGATAGCGCTGAATGATACAAATATCACAGGCTTCAATTCCGGCTAAATGTTGCATCAAGTAGACTGTTAAGAGTATAGCTCCTGCGCATAAGGCGAGAACTAGCGCACTCTTCTTGCAAAGCCATTTTCCCAAAATAGCAATTTTTCTCATTATAAAAGTCCTAAAATAAAAAATGTTGCTACAACAGTTACTAGTACGAGGGTGAGAAATAATCCAAAATTTTGCCCAAGTAATTTCTTTATTGATGGTCCAAAATACCAAAGCAGGGCAGCTACTAAAAAAAACCGTAACCCTCTACCCGCCATAGAGGCAATAAAAAATATCCATGGGTCCAGGTGTAGTGCTCCACTGGCTATTGTAACCAGCTTATAGGGTAGGGGGGTTACTCCGCCTGCTGCTACTATCCAACCTCCCCAATCATTATAGTATTCTTCGAAGAGTAATAGCTTGTCTTGGTATCCATAGAAATCAACTAGTGGTTGACCAAACACACCAAAAAGATAGTACCCGAGCAAATAGCCTACAAATCCCCCGGCAACTGAGGATACAGAGCAAATAGCCGCTACCATCCATGCTTTATTTCTAGATGCTAGTATAATTGGAATCAGGAGAACATCTGGTGGAATGGGAAATACCGAGCTTTCCACGAAGGCCACTGCTGATAAAATCCACAAAGCAGATTTTTTATTAGATTGCTTAATAGTCCATTCGTAGAGTTGTCTCATGCATGATAATCCATATTTTAGATATTAGCTGTCAATAAATTAATAGATTAGTAAGAAATTTTTGTTTATTCACAAACCTTTTACGTTTAAGCATGTCTTGCTAATGTAGTTAAGTGATTCACAGAATAAGTGCCCCTGTGGCGGAATTGGTAGACGCGGCAGACTCAAAATCTGCTCCGGGTAACTGGGTGGGGGTTCGAGTCCCTCCAGGGGCACCATGAGTTGAGAGGATAAGTTATTCATCTATGTTTTGTGTTTCTTTAAAATCACTATCTAGAAAAGATAATAAATTATAAAAAATGAGATTTAGATTTCAATCAAGTGCTTGGAAACCATCTGAGCCAAATATTCTTCGCGGAATATTGCTGATGTGCGTGACAGCAATTATTATGTTTCCGCTTCTAAACGCGACTGTAAAATTTCTAGTTACAGATTTTAACGTATGGCAAATAGTCTGGGTGAGATCAATAGCTCATTTTGGAGTTATGGCAATATTTTTTATGCCAAAAATGGGTCCTATTGGTTTATTTCGCACCGCTCATCCAATATACCAGGGACTTAGGTCTGTATTTCAATTATTGGCAATGCTCCTTTATTTTTCAGCTCTTGAGAAAATATCATTACCTACAGTAACAGCTATAGGTTTTACTGCACCTCTAATGGTTGTCGCTTTTTCGGTGCCTATACTTGGCGAGCATGTTGGTTTTAGAAGGTGGGGAGCAGTAATAATTGGTTTTATTGGTGCCCTAATAATTATACGGCCTGGATCAGACCTGACTGATTGGGCTGTCTTTTACGTTCTTGCAGGTGCTTTTTGCTATGCAGTTTATCAAGCTTTAACTCGAAAAGTCTCTGAGAAAGATGCGCCTGGTATAACAGCTATTTATACTGTTTTATTAGCGCTTATAGTTTCTAGTATTTTTGCACCTTTTGATCTTAATATGCCAATGAATTTAGAGCATTGGCTTGCATTTATTGGTTTGGGGCTATTTGGGGCTATAGGACATTTTTTTCTTATTAAGGCTTATAGCTTAGCTGAAGCATCTATAATTTCTCCATTCGATTATGGCCAGCTGATCGGAGCAGCAATTATAGGTTATATGGTTTGGGGTGATTTTCCAGACTTATGGACTTGGATTGGTGCTGGTATTTTAATTTTGAGTGGTATTTATATTACTCGATATGAAGGTATAAATAAAAAAGATCTAAAATAATTAATATAAAGTGCAAATTAAGGACTAGTTATTTTACCAAAAAAACAGCATTATTTTATAATCGAAAAATATAGAGATTTAATTTTGATAAATTACTATAAAAAAAATATTGCTGTATTTTTTATATTTATGGCAATGATGATGGGAGTGAACATGAGTTCAGCAGAAGCTAATTCGGTGACAGCCGAGAATACTTTGGTTATGGAGTTAAAAAACGGGAGTGTCACAATAGAAATGCTTCCTGAAATCGCCCCTAATCATGTTATGAGAATTAAGGAATTAGTTAAAGATAAGTTTTATGACGGGCTATTATTTCATCGAGTAATAGATGGATTTATGGCTCAAACAGGAGATCCTAGAGGGGATGGAACAGGAGGCTCTGGAGTTAAATTGGAAGCTGAGTTTTCTCAAGAGTCTCATGTTAGAGGTGTAGTTTCTATGGCTAGAGCGCAAGATCCCAATAGTGGGGATAGCCAATTTTTTATTGTTTTTCAGGACTCAAATTGGCTCGACGGTCAGTATACGGTTTGGGGCCGTGTAACTGATGGAATGGAATTTGTGGATCAGATAAAACGAGGTGATGGTCAGAACGGAATGGTGAATGATCCGGATTCTATAATCAGCTTAAAACTTTTAAGTGAAAAAAATTAGTGATGGAAAATCTGTTATTACAATAAGCCTATTAGAATGTGCTAGAAAATCGTCCGCCATCAATCAAAAGATTTTGTCCTGTGATGTAACCTGCTTGTAAACTGCATAAAAAGGCGCAAGCTTCTCCAAACTCATTTGCTGTTCCATAACGTTTTGCTGGAATAGAGTTTTGCCTCTCTTTTGATATTTCTTCAGGATTACGACCAGAAATTTTTGCTGCATGGGATTCGGAGTTCTTCAATCTGTCAGTGGCAAATAAGCCGGGTAATAGATTGTTAATAGTGACATTATGTTGTGCAAATTTTGGCGTAACACCTGCTAAAAATGCTGTTAGTCCAGCTCTTGCGCCGCTAGATAAATCAAGACCCTCAATGGGCATTTTCACAGAAAGCGAAGTTATATTTACTATTCGTCCAAATTTTCTTTCTGCCATCCCGTCGATTACTTCAGAAATTAAGTCAATTGGTGTTAGCATATTCATTACCAGGCCTTCGATCATGTCATCGCGATTTAATTCTCTAAAATCCCTAAAGGGAGGGCCGCCGTTATTATTAATTAAAATATCTGGATCTGGACAGGCTTTCAGAATTTTCTCTTGACCCTCCTTTGTGCATAAATCGGCGAGGACCGGAATAACTTCAACTGAGCAGATCTTATTTATCGACTCTTTTGTTGTTTCAAGAACTTCTTTGTTTCTTCCATTAATAATTATATTGACACCATTTTTAGCTAGGGAGATAGCACATGCACGGCCAAGCCCCCGACTGGAGGCGCAGACAATTGCTTTACGGCCCTTGATATTTAGATCCATATTTATTCCCCTTTAATGAGCAGAATTAAAATTGATTCACTATATAAAAAACGTGAAATAAAAATTTGAGGCACAGAGTTATCTGGCCTCAAATTTTAGAAATCTTTTCCTATTTATAAAACGTTAACTTCAATTTTTCTTCCAGCTTCCAGCTTTTTTCTCATACGCTCTAGCTACTCTTAAAACACTTGCATCATCATAATGTTTACCGACTATCATCATTCCGATAGGAAGTCCGCCGGAAGATTTTCCACACGGGATAGAAATTGCTGGATGACCAGAACAATCAAAAGGCGATGTATTTCTAATCATATTGAGAGCGGTATCGAGGTAATCCTCTCTACTACAATCTGGTGCTGGTAATTTAGTAGCTGTCTGAGGAAGCGTTGGGAGAACAATTACATCGTATTCGCTGAGAGCAGCATCGTATGCATCACGAAGTGTCCGGCTTAAATTTTGGGCTTTTGCATAGTATCGGCCATTATAGTTTCTATGCATATATTCGCCTAACATCATCACCGTTTTAACTGTTTCAGATAAATCATTGGGTCTTGAACGCCATCCTTTCGCATAAGCATCAAGTAGTGAGGTGGTATAGTATCCTTCCCAATTAGTTCCAAAACCATTGCCCTTTAGCATTAATTCAGTAGCACCTTCGACTGCGATTGCGTTCCAAATATGAATTCCATCAAGGTGCATAGGTACTGAAACTTCTTTTACGGTAGCTCCAAGAGATTTGAATACTTTTGCTGCTGATTTTACTTTCTGATCAACTACTTTTTCGCTTTCCTCGTGTCCAAAGCCCTCCTTTAGTATGCCTATTTTCATACCTTTAACGCCTTTTGACAGGGCCTTAATGTAATCTTGAGTTTTGCAGTTTCCTTGACGCGGATCAAAGCCATCTGGACCTGCTATAGCTTGAAGTAGTAACGCTGTATCAGTGACATTACGAGCAAGTGGACCTGTATGATCGAGCGTCATTTCGATTGGGAATACTCCTGTATACGGCACCAATCCATGGGTTGGTTTATGGCCGACAACCCCCGACCAACATGCTGGAATTCTAATTGATCCTCCTTGATCTCCGCCCATACCCATATCAGCTTCCCCAACGGAAACAAGTACGGCGCTTCCAGAGGAGGAGCCGCCAGCTGAGTATCCTTTCTTGTGAGGGTTTTCAACCATTCCAGTAGCTGTTGTTGCACTACCTCCATCAACACATAGGTTGGTATTGGCTGCTTTACCAACAATTGTTCCGCCTGCATCAAGAATTCTAGTGACTAGAGTAGCGTCTATGTCAGGTACATACCCCTCTAAAATACTGGATCCATTCATCATTGGTACACCAGCAAGACAAATATTATCTTTTAAAACAATTTTTTTTCCAGAGAGTGGGCCCCGTTTTTTCCCCTGAACTTCAGACTTCCAATACCAAGCGTTGTAACGATTTTCTTCTGGTGGCGGTCTGTAGCCGGTTGTTCGAGGGTAGTTAACTGGCAATTTTGGTTCAGCAAGATCATCTAGTCGATGGTATGATTCGATCGTACCTGCCATCAGGCCTTGAAAACTTTCTGCATCTTCAAGTGAAAGATTTAGGCCAAAATCATCACCTAAATCAAGCACTTCCTCTACCGTTGGTGTTCGTACTGTTGGAAATTTAGCCATAATTCTCTCCCTAGTTATAATTTTTGTCCTACAAATATCTTATTTATCTTTTTTGTTTGTTTAAATATAAGCTTATTTTTAGATATATTGCACCCAACTGTGGCTTTATACTTTTAGTGTCTAATTCTAAACTAGTTCCATCATATATGTCCCTTAATAAATAAAGAAAATTCAATCATTTTTATTGAGGTGTATTTTAGCGCCTCTATCTTAGCTTGGTATATCAAAGTAACTATTATAAGGTTATTTATGTATAGGTGGGGTTTGATCATAAATAAAATTATTCAAGTAAATATGCAGCTGATTAAGTACTAATTTCTAATGAGGTATGTATGTCGGTAGTTATTTCATCTGACCATCACCCGATTACGTATTTCGAGGATCTGCGTGAGGGTATGAGTGCGGAATATAAGAAATTCGTAACTCAAAGGGATATTGAGCTTTTTGCTGAACTAAGTGGAGACGATAACCCTATTCATCTTGACGAGGACTACGCCAAAAAAACTATTTTTAAACGTCGAGTTGCTCACGGGCTTCTGACTGCCTCATTTATATCTGCTGTGATTGGGACAAAATTACCTGGTCCTGGATGTATATATATCAGCCAGTCTCTTAATTTTTGCTCAGCCCTATATGCTGGTGATGAGGTTGTTGCGCAAGCTAAGGTTCTGGAGCTACATCCCGAAAAGTATCGAGCTACTTTCTACACCTCGTGTAAGGTGGGCTCCCGCACAATACTTGAAGGTGAGGCTCTAATACAGGTGCCTTCACGTGCAGATCTCTAGGCAATATTTAATTATATATTTTTTATTCTTATAAAGAACCGCTAAGACTAGTTTTTGGTGACAGATAAGACTATTCTCCGCCTTAATTTGTAAATTAATAATTAACGGTTTGGAGTAGCAACCCCGATCATGCGAATTTTTCGCCATTGGAGTGACTTAAACTTTGATGCCCGTGGAGCTGTTGTCGCTATAGGTAACTTTGATGGAGTTCACTGTGGTCATCAAAAAGTTATTGCTATTGCAGCAAGCATTGCAAAAGAAAAAGGATTACCCCTTGGTGTAGTTACGTTTGAGCCTCATCCAAGAACTGTTCTTAGTAATGCCAGTGAACCTTTTCGACTAACCCCTTTTAGGGCTAAGGTAGAGGCTATATGTGCTACGGGAGCGGAAATACTGTACGTCATGAAATTTGATGAGAGTTTTGCATCACTTACTGCTAACGAATTTGTGTATGACATAATAGTTAAGGGGTTAGGGGCGCGACATATTGTAGTTGGCTATGATTTTGCTTTTGGTGCTAATAGAACAGGAAATGTAGATTTGCTAAAATCCTTAGCTAGTATTGGAGGATATTCTGTAACCAAGGTTGAAAAAGTACAGGATGAGAGGGGAGCATTTTCAGCTAGCTCCGCCAGAGAATATATATTGAATGGAAATATGGAAGACGCAACAGAGGTATTAGGCAGGCCGTGGGAGATTATTGGACATATACGTAAGGGTGACCAGATCGGAAGAGGCCTAGGGTTTCCTACAGCTAACCTTTCGGTTGCCAATATTCTGAGCCCAGAGCCAGGTATTTATGCGGTTTGGGCAGGTTTGCATTCTCCAATAAAACCTAATGAGAATCGATTTATTGAGTGGTATCCTGCTGCTGCCTACGTTGGGCGTAGGCCAACATTTGATAAAACTGAAGAGTTACTTGAAGTTCACTTGCTAGATTTCGATCAGGAGATTTATGGACAATTATTACGCGTTGCTTTTGTCTCGCAGATTCGTAAGGATCAAAAGTTTGATACTGAAAAAGAATTAATGGAGCAAATGGGAAAAGATTGTAAGGAATCTAGGAGATTACTTTCAAAGTACAATTGTCCGCAATCTAATCCTTAGGAATTTAATGAATAACTGATGTTTTTGAGTGAGATAATGTCACAAGATTATAGAAAAACAATATTTTTACCTCAGACAGATTTTCCTATGAAGGCTCAATTGCCAAAAAAAGAGCCAGATATAATAGCTTATTGGAATGATCTCGAGGTATACAAAAAACTAAGGACAAGTTCACGAGGTCGCAAAAAGTTTGTACTTCATGATGGTCCGCCTTATGCTAATGGACACTTACATATTGGGCATGCTCTCAACAAAATTCTGAAAGACGTTATTATTCGTTCTCAGCAAATGATGGGGCGAGACGCTATATATGTGCCGGGTTGGGATTGTCATGGCCTGCCGATAGAGTGGCAAATAGAGCAAAAATACAGAAAATCTGGCAAGGACAAAGATTCAATTTCTAAGGTTGAATTTAGATCTGAGTGCAGAGCATTTGCTGAACATTGGATAGATATTCAAAAAAAGGAATTTCAGCGTCTCGGAGTTATTGGTGATTGGGATAATTCTTATAGCACGATGGATTTTAAATCGGAGGCTCAGATTGTAAGAGAAATTGGAAAATTTCTTATAAATGGTGGTCTCTATCGTGGGTCAAAGCCTGTTATGTGGTCACCGGTGGAGAAAACTGCTCTTGCTGAGGCTGAAATTGAGTATCACGACCACACATCCACTGCAATTTGGGTTAAATTTCCTATTTTGAATTCACCAATAAATGAACTATCTGATGTTTCAATCCTAATTTGGACAACTACTCCTTGGACAATTCCTGGCAATCGTGCAATTGCGTTTGGTCCTACTCTCAAATATAGCGTCATAGAAGTAATCTCTGCTCAGGAGGGGTGTGGCGGTATAGGGGGTGAGAAGATAGCTATGGCAGGTCAGCTTATCCCACAAATTTGCGAAGAGGTTGGAATAGTAGACTATAGATTATTGAAAGAAGATATATCAGGATCTGATATCATGGGGACTATTTGCTCGCACCCGTTTCGTGGTATGGGCTATGATTTTGACGTACCACTTTTACCTGGGGACCATGTTAATCTGGATCAGGGATCAGGGTTTGTTCATACAGCACCAGGGCATGGAGTGGAAGATTTTGAGGCGGTAATTCAATATAATAGATCTCAGGAACATCTCTCTGATTCAAAAAAGCTAATAGAGATTCCTGAAACAGTAGGAGCGGATGGTACATATTTTGATCATATCCCAATTTTTAGTCGTAAACATGTCTATAAAGTTAATGAGCAAGTAGTTGATGTTTTAAGAGATACTAAGTCTCTTCTTTATCAAGGCGAGATGGTTCATTCTTATCCTCATTCTTGGCGCAGCAAAGCACCGCTAATATTTAGAAATACTCCTCAGTGGTTCATTAGCATGGACACTAACAATCTAAGGAAAAATGCCCTTGAGGGTATAGATAAAGTCAGATGGGTTCCAGAATCAGGTAAAAAGCGAATTTACTCAATGATTGAAACTAGACCTGATTGGGTGGTATCTCGGCAGCGAGTATGGGGTGTCCCAATTACTGTATTTCTTAATCGAGAAACCGGCGAGCCCTTGCGTGATAATGCTGTTGTTGATCGTATTGCATCTGCTGTTGAGGAGGAAGGAGCAGAGGCTTGGCTAACTAGAGATGCTAAAGATTTTCTTGGTCCCGAATATGATCCGGAGAAGTTTGAACAGGTGATGGATATTCTCGATGTATGGTTTGATAGTGGGTCAAGTCACTCATTTGTTCTTGAGGGACGAGAAGATCAAGCTTGGCCCGCATCATTATATTTGGAAGGCTCTGATCAGCATAGAGGATGGTTTCACAGTTCTTTATTAGAATCCTGTGGAACTCGTGGTCAACCTCCCTATGAGGCAGTTCTCACTCATGGTTTTGTAATGGATGGTGCTGGTAAAAAAATGTCCAAGTCTCTTGGAAATGTGGTTTCGCCAGATGATGTTTTAAAGAAATATGGGGCAGATATTTTACGTCTATGGGTTGTGGGAGCTGATTATTCTGAAGATTTAAGAATATCCGATGAGATATTAAAGTATCAATCAGATAGTTATAGGCGTCTGAGAAATACTCTACGGTATTTATTAGGTAATCTACACGGATTTGAGGAAAACGAAAAAGTAAACTTTCAAGATATGCCAGAGTTAGAGTGTTGGGTTTTGCATAGAATCTACAAAATTGACCAGGATATTCGACGTTATACCAACGACTTTGAATTTCATTCTATTTTTACTACTCTTCACAATTTTTGCTCTACTGAACTTTCTGCATTTTATTTTGATATTCGAAAAGACACTCTTTATTGCGACAGTAAATCAAGCATTATTAGACGTTCTGCGAGGACAGTTTTAGATGAGCTTTTTAATTGTTTAACAGCATGGCTGGCTCCTATTTTATGTTTTACTGCGGAAGAAGCGTGGTCCATCCGTTACCCTGACAGAACTGATAGTGTCCATTTTAGAGACTTTCCTTCAATACCGGCTGATTGGTGTAATGAAAATATAGAACTGCGTTGGGAAAAAATTCGACAGGTGAGGCGTGTAGTTACGGGTGCTCTTGAAGTTGAGAGGGCTGAGAAAAGAATTGGGTCAAGTCTTGAAGCTAAGGCTATTGTCTGGATTAACCAAGAGTATCAAGACTTATTTTCTAGTCTTAAACCTGAAGAAATTTTTATAACTTCAGGAACTGAGTTCCAGAGTGGAAACCCGCCTACAGATTCATTTTCAATAGATGAGGTTCCTAAAGTGTCTGTTGTAATAGAGGACTCAGAGGGTGAAAAATGTGTACGTTGTTGGCGTTTTATGCCAGATACCGGTTGTGTGAAAGCCCACCCTGACCTATGCACTCGCTGCGCAGAAGTTGTAATGGAAAGCGAATTGAATGTTTAAAAGGTCTATGCCTATAGATCATCAGCCATGTTGCGTTTTTCCTTAATTATTGCATTAGTAACAATTGGCCTAGACCAGGCAACAAAATTGCTTGCTGTAAATGAGCTATGGAATCCCTACCAAGTTCTGAGAGTCTTTGAATTTCTTAACTTAGTGCCAGTGGAGAATAGAGGCATCAGTTTCGGTTTGTTTCAAAGCTCTGGAGAGATTGGTCGGTGGGTTATATCTATTTTCTCTATATTAGTTGTTATCTGCATATTTTTTTGGTTACGCAGAGACAAAAGAAAATTCCCATCTTTTTGTTTTGGAATGATTGTCGGTGGAGCGCTCGGTAATGTTATAGATCGTTTGCGTCAGGGTTGGGTAATTGATTTTATTGACTTTTATGTCCAAGATTGGCACTGGCCAGCATTTAATCTAGCAGATACTTTTATAGTTCTAGGGGCTTGTTTACTTTTAATACACAACTTGATACGTCCGCAAAAACGATCATAATAGATATTATGAATAGTGAAGTAATAAAAAAAACAATAGATATGCCTTCAATTTTAAGATTGTTAGCACTTTATTCTCTGATGGGATTCGTGGGTATTCTGCTTTTATCTGCTTGTAGCGGGGGATTTATGGGTTTGGGGGGAAAAAAATCCCCTGACGAATTCGAAGTTGTATCTCATTCCCCTTTAGTTGTTCCTCCTGATTATTCACTTAGAGTTCCTCGACCAGGCGCCGAGCGACCAAATAAGAGAGCTATTAGAGATATTGCAGCCGATGAATTATTTGGTGATGAAAAAAATATGGAAAGAAATAGTTCGTTGGGTGAGCAGGCTATTTTGAAAGGGGCAAATGCCTTAGATCCAAATCCCATGATTAGAGAGGTAATAGAAAGGGAATTCACCGTAGACAAATCTGAAGGGGATGGATTCCTTGATTCAATACTTTTCTGGAAGAGGGATAGTGTTGATGACCAGTTAATTGATGCAGAAGCAGAGGCAGGTCGACTAGAAAATAACATTAATCAAGGCAAGCCTCCAAATGAGGGTGACCCTAAGGTTCTGGGGGAAAGAGAGAAGTCATTGTTAGAGGACCTCTTCTAAGGAAAAACTAAACTAAGCTTATGTCATTAATTAAATTTTTTTCAATAATAATTATATCCTCACTTGTATTTGTTGATTTTTGCACTGGTGAGGAAGCTTATGATGCGCCAAAATTTGATTTAAAATATTCCAAACTAAATAATGGCCTCCAGGTAGTTGTTGTGCCTCATCGTCGAGCCCCCTTTGTAGTTCATATGGTATGGTATCGTGTGGGTGGGATGGATGATCCAGTTGGAAAATCTGGTCTCTCGCATTTCCTTGAGCACTTAATGTTCAAGGGAACAAAAGATTACCCGGATGGTATGTTCTCCAAACTTGTTGCTAGAAATGGTGGACGTGAAAATGCTTTTACCTCAGCAGACTTCACAGGATACTTCCAACGCATCTCATCAGCCAAACTTCCGTTAGTTATGGAATTGGAAGCCGATAGAATGACTAATCTAGTTTTGACAAATGAAGTAGTAAGTCTGGAAAGAAGTGTGGTTTTAGAAGAACGGAGTGCAAGAATAGATAATAGTCCAAAGGCAAAGTTTTTTGAGGAACTTAATAAGTTATTCTATTCCGATCACCCTTATGGTGTGCCTATTGTAGGTTGGAGGTCTGATATTGAGGGTTTAGATCGCGAGGATGTATTAAATTTTTACAGAAAACACTACACTCCTGAAAATGCTATTGTGGTTATTGTTGGTGATATAGAACCTGAAAAAGCTCTAGACTTAGCGCGTAAATATTACCAGCCCATTAAGCCAAAAAATGTCCAGCATAAAAAAATTGAATATAGAATAAAGCAGCCCACTATAAGTCGCTTAGAACTTAAGAGCAAAAGACTATCTGAGGCTACTATTGTTCGTTTCTATCCTGCACCAAGCTATATCTCTGGCATGAGTAATATAGCTCCATCGCTAGAGTTATTAGCAGAAATTTTAGGTGGAAATATAACTAGCCGACTTTATCGTGATCTAGTTGTTGAGAAGAAATTAGCTACCTCGGCCGGTACTTTTTATAATCCCGTTGCTCGTGAATTAACAAAATTTGGTATTTACATGTCTGTTTTATCTGGGGTTGATATTAAGGTAGCAGAGCAAGCTTTTGATAATGCAATTAGACTCCTTTTGGAAAATGGTGTTACGGATTTAGAGTTAAATTCAGCAAAAAAAAGATTAATACAAAACTTCCTTTACTCTTTAGATAGTCCAACTACGATAGCTAATATATACGGAGGTGCATTAGCTGTTGGGATGACCCCAGAAGAAATTGACCAGTGGAGTTTAAAGATTAAAAATATTCAGAAAACAGATATTATGCGAGCTGCTAATCTAGTTATAGATGAGAAAAGATCTGTAACAGGTATTTTGCAGCCATCAACAGAATATTTAAGATGAAGGTATATAGTCTATTAAACATATTTATTTTATTAACGGTATTTTTTTTATCTGTTTTTTCAATAACTACTCATGCAGCTAATGTAGAGCGTGTTATCTCGCCAGGCGGATTTGAAATTTGGTATGTGCGTGAAAAATCTATTCCTGTAATAGCTTTAAGTATTGGTTTTATTGGTGGTTCATCTTCAGATCCAATAAATAAACAGGGTTTGACTTCTCTTGCTTTGAATCTTTTAAACGAGGGCGCAGGTGATTTGGACGACAAACAGTTTCAGAAAGCTGTTGCCGATAAAGCTATACGCATGAGATTTCGTTCTGGAAGGGATTTTATAAGAGTCTCGCTTCAAACACTCTCAAAAAATAGAGAAGAAGCATTCAGATTATTTGGATTAGCGCTAACCAAACCACGTTTTGATTTGCCAGCAATAAATCGTGTTCGGAGTCAACTTTTAAGCGATATTGCAGCACAAGCAAAGGATCCGCAAACCTTAGCTTCAAGAAGATGGTATAAGGCAATGTTTGGAAACCATCCTTATTCTAGATCATCAATAGGGACAGTTAATGGGCTGATGTCAATAAGTCGTAATGACCTTCAGGAGTTTAGAAATAACCGGATTGGAAAAAGTGATATATTTATTGGTGCTTCCGGGAATATTTCTGTCAGTGAAATAAGTGCGCTCGTAGACTCTGCGCTCTCAGGCTTGCCTGACGGAACTAATAATTCCCGAATAGATATTTCTTTGCCTCCCTCAGTGGATCACCTAGAAATTATTGATATGGAAATACCACAGAGTATTGCAGTTTTTGGACTCAGGTCTCTTACTAGGGATGACCCAGATTTTTATGCAGCATATATATTGAACTATATATTAGGAGGGGGTGGATTCACTTCTAGATTGTATAAAGAGGTAAGGGAAAATCGAGGTTTAGCATATTCGGTATATTCCTATTTGCAGAGTCTAAATGATGTAGGCTTACTTGTGGGGGGTGTTGCAACACGTAATGAAGCAATTTCTGAATCATTATCAATAATAAAGCACGAACTAAGTTTATTATCTAATCTCGGGGTAACACAAGGTGAGCTAGATGACGCTAAACAGGCAATTACGGGTGGATTCGCCTTACGCTTTGGAACAGGACTATCAGTATCAGAAATGTTAGTTAGTATGCAAGTTCAAGGACTTGGCATAGATTATATACAAAAACGTAATGATTATATTAATGCTGTTACATTGTCAGATATAAATAGTGTTGCAAGGAGGCTTCTAAGTAATACTCCTTTGGTTACTGTTATTGTTGGGTCCCCAAAAGGTATTAATAGAGCCAATTAAAGCTCTAAAACCAACATATATTTACCTTTAGCATATTTAAGTTAAAGTTAATGAACTTGCTAATTTTCGAATCTGATACAGTTGAACAGGTCTTATGAAATATTCTCAAAGAGCAAAGCAAAACCTCAATCTATCACTTTCCAAATATGATTTAAATGAAGGTGATCTGCATGCTGAATTGAGTAATTATTCTTCAATCCAGGAAAAATTATTTATTGGTAAATCTACTGGATCGATGCCATTTCTGAGATTGCCTGATCAGTCTGCTGATCTTTCAAGCATAAATTTGATTGCGGGGAGTTTGCGAGAACGCTTTGATAGATTGGTAATATTCGGTGTAGGTGGATCAAGTTTAGGTGGAAGAGCGTTAGTTGGATTAACTGGAGCTGATTTGGGTAATCAAGCACCAATATTTATGGATGCCTCGGACCCCTACACCTTTGAAACAGTGTTGTCGGAAATACCTTTGGAAAGGACAGGATTTTTAGTTGTTTCAAAGTCAGGTGCTACTCTTGAGACATTAATGCAAACTCTTTTAGCCCTTGAGAACACTCCTACAGAAAATTTTGTGTTCATAACTGAGCCAGGCGACAATCCACTTCGAAGGATTGGGCAAAATTATGGTATAGAATTATTAGATCATGATCCAAAATTGGTTGGTCGATACTCAGTAATGTCTATGGTGGGATTAATTCCTGCTGCTTATTCGGGAATTGATATACAGGCAGTAAGAAATGGAGCAAAAGGGGTACTGAAAAACTTTTTTGACTCTAAGGACCCTTATAGTTGTGCTCCCGCTATGGGAGCTGCGGCAACAGTAGCATTTTCTCGTAAGGGTGTTGGTATAAATGTATTAATGCCCTACGCTGATAGACTCCGTGGGTTTGCTCATTGGCACAGACAATTATGGGCTGAGTCTCTTGGGAAGAACGGGTTTGGAATGACTCCCATAGTTGCACGTGGCCCAGCTGATCAGCATAGCCAGTTACAATTATATCTAGACGGTCCAGCAGACAAGCTGTTCACAATAATATTAGTTAAAGCAATAAATAAAGGACAAGTCATTGGGACTCAGTTTTCTCCATCTTCAGAGATGCCTTGGCTCGAGGGAAAAAGTATATCTAACCTTAATCAAGCTTTGGCTGAGGCCACAACAGAAACGTTAATTAATCATCATCGTCCAGTTAGAAAAATTATCTTATCAACAGTGGATGCCCAGGTAATGGGAGAGTTAATGATGCATTTTATGCTTGAGACAATAATAGCTGCCGAGATTCTTGGTATTAATCCTTTTGATCAGCCTGCTGTTGAGAATATTAAGATAAGTGCTAAGTCGCGTATGGGTGGTCCCTCCTTATGAGGATCAAGCGCCTTACAGAGGGTGTAGTAAACAGAATAGCTGCTGGAGAAGTGGTTGAGAGGCCATCTTCAGTTGTTAAGGAGCTAATTGAAAACTCTATCGATGCGGGGGCTAATAGAATTAAAATTACAGTAGAAGATGGAGGAAGGTCTGTAATTAAAGTAAGTGATGATGGTCATGGTATGGAGCCAGAAGAATTAATGCTTTCGATTGAGAGGCATGCCACATCAAAGCTTAAGGATGAGAATAATTTATTTAGTATTGAAACATTAGGTTTTCGTGGTGAAGCCCTGCCGTCCATAGGGTCTGTATCAAGGTTAATTATTAGTTCCCGTGTAAGACAAAGTAATGATTCCTGGAAAATTAAAGTCAATGGCGGAATTATTTCAAAAGTAGAGGCTACTTCGAGGAACCCGGGCACAGAAGTTTCGGTTAGGGACATATTTTTTTCAACACCTGCTAGGTTAAAATTTCTAAAATCCCCCCAAACGGAGACGCGACATATAAATGAAGCGGTTTTAAGACATGCGATGGCGAACCCTAGCATTGCATTTAATCTTTTAGTTGATGGGCGTTCTGTGATTAAATTAGAACCAGAATCTGAAATTAAATTGGGTTATCTAAATAGGTTTTGTAAAATTGTAGGTAAAGATTTTAGAGAGAATGCTCTTACTTTAGATTCTGTAAGAGAGAATATTAGATTATTTGGGTACTCTGGGTTACCGACTTACAATAGGTCTACTACAAAACACCAATACTTATTTGTAAATGGGAGACCTGTAACTGATAAACTTCTTACAGGCGCAGTAAGAGGGGCATACAGGGATGTTATACCGAGTGCTCGTCATGTTGTTTGCTGTCTTTTTTTAGAGATTCCACACGAATTTGTTGATGTTAATGTTCATCCTGCAAAGGCTGAGGTGCGATTCCGTGACCCTGGTATAGTTCGTGGACTAATTGTTGGAGCTTTGAAGCATGCTCTTTCGGACGCGGGGCATAAATCTTCTTCCAGTATCGGACATGGTATGCTGGGCGCCGCTAAAGCAGATGGATTAAAGGCTTATCAAATACTATCATCTTCATCACCAGGTAGTACAGAAAATCAGCCTAAGATGTTTGAAGGAGAACCAGGGGGGAGGGTTTTTTCAAAAGAAAATATCAATATTTTAGCAGAATATGAGGATGTTAGGTTAAGGGATAAAGCTTACCCTTTAGGGGCTGCATGTGCCCAGGTCCACGCAACATATATTATTTCCCAAACAGAAAATAGTGTAATAGTTGTTGACCAGCATGCAGCGCATGAGCGGATAGTTTATGAAAAAATGAAAACAGGAATTGCAAAAGGTTCTGTGCATACACAAATCTTACTAATTCCAGAAATAGTAGAACTTGATCCATCGGGGGCTTCCATTATTGAATCTAGATCTAATGAACTTAAGGATTTTGGGCTTGAGGTGGAGACGTTTGGCCCGGGAGCTATCTTAGTAAGATCAGTACCAGCTATTTTTGGTAATGGAGACGTTCAAAGTCTGATACGTGATTTAGCGGAGGATTTTTCTGAGTTAGGTGATTCTAGTACATTAACAAGTTATCTCGGAAATATTTGTGGAACTATTGCCTGCCACGGTAGTGTAAGAGCCGGAAGACTTTTAAATGAAGTAGAAATGAATGAGCTACTCAGGCAGATGGAAGTAACACCGAATAGTGGACAATGTAATCATGGGCGTCCTACCTATGTTGAGTTAGACTTAAAAGATATAGAAAAGCTTTTTGGCCGCCGATAAATTATTTATAATTTAATTAGATAGTCTTATAAAAAGTAGTCGTGATCTTCCATACGATCTATCGTCGATGATTTTAAACTCTTCAGGTATATCAAAATTCCTTTGATTACTAATCTCGATTACTATAACCGTATTTATGTCAAGCCATCCTCCTTGGTATGCGCATTTTATAACCTCAGCAGTGATATTTGAATCATAAGGAGGATCGAGAAATGCATAAGAGCAGTTGGACTGGTATTCTTTAGCTGGTGGTAGTTGAGTTGCATCGCCATTAATGATTGTAACTTGATCAGAAAATTCTAATTTTTCAATATTCTTGCGAAGGTATTCTAAGGTGTATTTATTGTGCTCTATAGCTATTAGGCTCTTTGCGCCACGTGAAAGTGCCTCTAATCCCAAAGCTCCGGTGCCTGCAAAAAAATCAATGACTTTAGACTTATTAAGCTCTGGTTTATCAAACTGTCCGTGTATTATAATATCAAATAAGGACTCTCGAATTCGTTCTGAAGTAGGTCTAACACCAAGACCCTTAGGTGATAATATTTTTCTTCCTCTGCGACTGCCTCCAACAATCCTCATGACAAACCTGCCCTTAAAACGGAATTCGAGCGTGTTCTATATGTATTATATTTTTCACTGAGGAATCTGTTCATTTAAAACCTTTTCTGATACTTGGCGAACTTTACCTCTTTCTATATTTCCTAGTTGGAAGGGCCCGTAAGAAGTCCTAATAAGCCGATTTACTGTAAGGTCAAAATACTCTAGAACACGGCGTATTTCTCTATTTTTGCCCTCTCTAAGTGAGACGGTTAACCAGCAATTTGACCCTTGGGTTTTTTTGTCAGAGACAATATGAATTGGGCCATAACGAATTCCGTTAATTGTGCACCCTTCTTCGGCTTTTTTAAATTTTTTAGCATTCGGGTGACCATATGCTCTTACACGATAGCGACGAGTCCACCCTGTTTGAGGCAATTCTAGCTGGCGAGCTAAAGTACCATCATTTGTAAGCAACATTAACCCTTCAGAATTATAATCTAGTCTTCCAATTGCTACAGTGTAACCAATACTTTTTGGTATATTATCAAATATTGTTCGCCGCCCTTGTGGATCGCCTCTAGATACGATTTCACCTGGGTTTTTGTGGTATAGCCAAATACTTCTAATTTTAGGAATTGGTACACGTTTATCATCGACAATAATACGAGATAAGTTATTCACAAGTGTGGCTGGCGTAGTAATTAATTTCCCATCTACCCTGACTCGGCCTTCTTCAATCATTCTTTCAGCTTCTCGACGTGAACATATCCCAGATCTTGATAGACGTTTAGATATTCTCTCATGATCTCCCGAATCTTGTTTTTTAGTTAATGGTTTTATTAAATTATCGTTCATTAGATGACGCTTTTACAAATGACTTTAGTAATTTAGAATCTTCCAAACTGATTTCAAACTCTGGATGCCATTGTACACCTATATACCAGGGGTGATTGGGGTCTTCTATACCTTCGATTACTCCATCTGGGGAGTTAGCGTTAACTTTAAGGTTGGGTGCAATATCCCGAACAGCTTGATGGTGAGCACTGTTGACATGGAATTCTTGAGTTCCAACTATCTTTGAAAGTTGTGAGTCTTTGTGAATAGAAATTGGATGGCTTGACTCATCACGAGGGTTTTCTTGTTCGTGATTAATTGAGCTTTTTATATAATCCGGAATATGTTGAACTAAAGTTCCTCCTAGGGCAACATTCATGAGTTGCTCACCTCCGCAGATTCCTAGAGTAGGAATACTTCTATTATGGGCGCCTGTAGCCAAGGCTAATTCAAAACTAGTTCTTTTTTCTTTGGTAGTAATAGATTTATAATTAGTATTTTCGCCAAAAAGATGTGGTGGGATATCAAATGCGCCACCTGTAATTAATAAACCATCGATTAGTTCGAGATATTGATCTAAGAGAGTAAGTTCATGAGGGAGTGCTAACGGGATTCCTCCGGCTCTAATTACTGATCCACAGTAATTTTCTCTCAGGGCGTACCAATTAAAAGCAGAGTAACCGCCAGATAACTCATAATCCATAGTAACTCCTATCAAGGGATATATGGATTTACGGTGACCTAATTTTCCTATTTTTATCATTAATACAATTTAGATATATTTACGGTAATCCGCAATCATCCAGTAGCTAACTGAATAGCTATTTTATTGACAAGAGTGAGTTTGGGTGTAAATAGGATTATGACTAAATAAAATGCCCCATCTCTATTGATTTCATATTAAATATAATGATTAATAAATTAGCTATTAATAATATGGACTGTGCATTAATGGCCGCTAAAGAGGCCATGCAATTGGGTGAAGTTCCGGTTGGGGCTGCAATAATAAATTATTTAGATGGCTCTATAGTATCATTTTCTGGGAATAGAGTAGAGGCAGATTCTGATCCAACCGCACATGCTGAGATCTTAGCTATTAGAAAAGCCGCAGGGATTCTTAATACCCCAAGATTAAATATGTGCGATATTTATGTTACACTCGAACCCTGTGCAATGTGCGCTAAAGCAATATCACTAGCTCGCCTAAGAAGACTTTACTTTGGTGCGGAAGATCCAAAGGGTGGTGCTATTTATAATGGCCCAAAAATATTTTCTCATAGTGGTTGTAATCATTACCCAGAAATATATTCAGGAATTAGTGAAATTATATCCTCTAGATTACTGAGGGATTTTTTTAAATTACGTCGATAAATATCAAGTTAATCATCCTCAATGGCACGCCATCCTATATCCCTTCGGCAGTATCCATCAGGCCAATCAATTTTATCGACAAGTTCATATGCCTTTCTTTGAGCAAGTTTAACTGTATTACCTAGAGCCGTGATACCTAGGACTCTTCCTCCAGAAGCTATAATATTTTCTCCATGAAATTGTGTTCCAGCATGGAAGATCATGCTATCTGCTGTTTGGCGAATATTATTAAGTCCATTTATAATACTACCAGTCTTATAGTTTCCAGGGTAGCCAGCGCTTGACATGACAACACAAACTGCGACTTCATCCCTCCATTGTAGGGTTATATTTTCTAGTTCTCCATCGCGTGCTGCAAAAAGAACTGGCAACAAATCTGTTTTTAATCTTGGTAGGAGGGCTTGGCATTCAGGATCTCCAAACCTAACATTAACTTCTAGGAGTTTAGGTCCGTCTTCTGTAATCATTAATCCAGCATAGAACACGCCTTTAAATTCTATACCTTCTGAAGACAATGCTGCGATTAGAGGCTCTATTATAGTTTCCTGAGATTCCTTGCAAATTTCCTCTGTGAGAACCGGGGCTGGGGAATAAGCGCCCATTCCACCTGTATTAGGCCCAGTATCCCCTTCTCCTATGCGTTTATGGTCCTGGGCTGTAGCTAGTGGCAATACGGTTTTACCGTCTGCAATAGCAAAAAAACTCGCTTCTTCGCCCACTAAGCATTCTTCGACGATCACCTCTAAACCAGCTTCTCCATATATACCTTCGAACATGGATTTAGCTGCATGCTTAGCTTCTTCAATAGTTTCAGCTACGACTACACCTTTTCCCGCAGCTAGGCCGTCGGCTTTTACTACTATGGGGGCAGTTTGTGCCTCTATATATGATAATGCACTTTGATGATCGTTAAATTTAGCCCATTTTGCTGTAGGGACACCTACCTTTTCGCATAGCTCCTTCATAAAGATTTTTGAACCTTCTAGTTTAGCTGCATCAGCAGAAGGACCAAAACAAGGTATCCCTTCTTTTTCTAAATAATCAACTATTCCTGCTACTAAAGGGGCTTCTGGGCCAACTACTACGAGGTCAATATTATTAGTTTTACAGAAGGCTTTGATCTCGATGAAATCCATTAGATCAAGGGGAATACACGTTGCTTCAGATGAAATGCCTGCATTTCCTGGCGCGCAAAATACTTGATCGACAAGCGAGGAGCGCCTGAGAAGCCAGCATAATGTATGCTCTCTTCCGCCTGACCCTAAGATAAGCAATTTCATTGATAACTCCTATTATTTACGCGTTGAGTAATAGACATTAGTTTCGATCTTGGTTATCTGCTGTTAAAGTAAACACTAGTAGTTGAGAAAGTATAGCAGATAACTGAATGAAAACGGAAAATAGTTCATGGCATCTAAGGATGAGAAAATACCTATCTACTCTGTAGCGGAAATCTCGGCAGAATTAAAACGTGTTGTAGAAGGTAATTTCGGCTGGGTTAGAATACGTGGTGAGGTATCAGGTTATACGAAAGCAGCATCAGGGCACTTATATTTTTCTCTAAAAGATCAAAATGCAGTTATAGATAGTGTGTGCTGGAGAGGTGCGGTTAGTAATTTAAACCTAGTACCAGAAGACGGAATGGAAATAATTGTTTCCGGAAACCTTACAATATATCCAGGCAGATCCCGTTATCAAATAATTGTTCAAGCGTTAGAGCTAGCCGGAGAAGGTGCTCTATTAAAGTTACTTGAGGAGCGTAAAAAGACGTTTCTTAGGGAGGGTTTATTCGATCAAGCTTTAAAAAAAGATTTGCCATTCATACCTTCAGTTATCGGAGTTATAACCTCGCCGACTGGTGCTGTAATAAAAGATATATTACATAGACTTTCAGATCGTCTGCCGACGAACGTTATTATTTGGCCCACACTTGTTCAGGGTGAGGGAGCTGCCGAACAAATTAGTGTAGCAATTGATGGATTCAATAAAATTAACTCTGAGGGGGGTATAAATAAGCCTGATCTGATTATTATAGCAAGAGGTGGGGGGAGTTTAGAGGATCTGTGGGCGTTTAATGAAGAGACTGTTGTAAGATCAGCTGCTAGAAGTAATATCCCTATAATTTCTGCTATTGGACATGAGACTGATACTACGTTGATTGATCTTGTTGCAGATAAGAGGGCGCCCACTCCTACTGCAGCAGCAGAAATGGCTGTTCCTGTTCGCTCTGATTTGCTTGAAGATCTTGATAATTATAATTTGCGGTTGCGTTCTTCAATCAATCGAACCGTGGAATCATACTTTACTCATCTTTCTGGTCTAGTTAGGGGTCTTCCTGATGCTAGATCAGTTTTAAATTTTTCCATACAACTAATTGATGATAAAAGTGCAGACCTTAATAGAGGGTTACGAAGAAGAGTAAGTAATTCATATCAAGAAACTCAAGCAATTAGGATTCGCCACCCTAAGCAAATTATTTTTTTTAAACGTGAGCAATTAAGAGAACGTATTATGAGAGGGTTTTCTAGAGAACCAAGTTCCTTGATTATAGATATTAACAAAAAGTTTGAGCTTTTAGGTTTGAGGATGGTAAAGGCTATGGACTTTGAATCAAGGGCTAGACAGAAAAACTTAGACAAAGGAAGTAGGCTATTGGAGAGTTTTTCATATAAGTCTGTTTTAGAAAGAGGTTTTGTCGTAGTTCGAGATTCTAAATTTAAATCCATATCTTCTGTTAAGGGTTTAGATATAGGTAAGGAGGTGAGACTTGAATTCAAGGACGGAGAGGCGGGCGTGAGTATAAAAGAAAAAAAATCAGGATCTCAGGGATTTAAAAAAAGTAAGCGAAAGAAGTCATCCAAAAAAGCATGTGATGATGAGCAGGGCCAGCTTTTGTGAGGCAAATTTCACTCATAGCTGTTTTACTAACAGTCTTTTTTTGGCTATGTATTAATAGCTTAGCGCAAGCAGAAAAAATATTCTCATTAGACGGTAGTTTTATTCAGGGGGGGTTGGTTATAGGAAAAACGGATCCTAAAAACTACGTTGAGATAAATGGCCAATCTTTAAATGTTACGGGATCAGGACATTTTGTATTGGGAATTGGATATAAGGAAACCAATATTTCTATTTTAGTAACCTCTCCCAGTGGGTTACGTGAAAAAAAAGAAATTCTCATTACTAAGAGAAATTACGATACTCAGAGAATAGATGGTTTGCCAACTAATAAGGTCTCTCCACCCGGTCAGGTTATAGAAAAAATTAATCATGAACGCAGCCTCGTTTACTCAGCGCGTCAACGAAACTCTTCTTATACTGATTTCTTAGATCAGTTTATATGGCCAGTCACAGGTGTAATAACTGGCGTTTACGGTAGCAAGCGTATTTTAAATGGTAATCCCAGACAACCGCATTTTGGTTTAGATATAGCTGGCCCTATTGGTCGGCCTATTTGCTCACCTGCTGGAGGGGTAGTTTCACTTGCCGAGAGTAACATGTTTTTCTCTGGAGGTACGGTTATTATAGATCATGGGCATGGACTTTCTTCAACATTTTTACATCTATCTCAAATCAAAGTAAATATTGGTGAGCGTGTTGAAAAGGGTAGTATTATAGGCGCTATGGGAGATACTGGACGTGTAACAGGGGCGCACCTCGATTGGCGCATAAGTTGGTTTCAAAAGAGGTTAGACCCGGCGCTTTTAGTTGGTCCTATGCCTAAAATTTTAATCTCTCCATCTCCTATGAGGCCATAGCCACTGATCTGGTCTTTCGGCTATCCATTCTTCGAGGATATGGTTGGCATTTTGCATTATTTTTCTAACGTCTTCCTTGTGATTTCCTGATGTTTTAATCTTAATTTGTGGGTAAACAGTTACTCTGTATTTAACCCCTTTTAGTCTTTCAACACGGATTGGCCAGACGCTGCAGTGATATTTTAATGCTAGTTCAGCAAGCGCTGGTGCTGTCATAGCATCTTTGCCAAAAAAAGGAACTGCTATCCCATCATTCATTCTTTGATCAATAAGCATACATACCTGCCCGTGAGATTTTAAATGCTTTATCAAACCTTTTGCTCCGGACGATCCCTTTGGAAACATAGATGTAATAGTTTTTTTACGGATATTGTTTATGATAGTCTTAACTATAGGGTTATTTGGGGCCCGATACACAGCACCAAGATTGGCCCCATAGTCCGCAAGAACGTTGCCAATTATTTCCCAGTTACCTATATGTCCACTTAGAAATATGGCCCCATTTTTGTCTGATATAGCTGAAGAAATATTTTGACCTCCTACAATATCAATGAACTTTGAGCTATAAGGGTTGCGGATCTTAGGGAGCTTTGGATATTCTCCGGCTACTCTTCCTAGATGCCACCACATTGATATGAGTGTTTGGTCTACCTCTTTTGACTTCAAATCAGGCAGAGCTTTCATTATTTGTTCTTTAGCAAGCTGATGGGCCGGGAGTAATGGACCAGTAAATCTTAAAATTATGCCTCCTATCAAGGAAGCCATAAAAAAAGGAAGTGCCTGAAATAAATAAAATATTATAGTTAAAAATACTCCTTCAAAAATATAGCGTATCGTTTTTAGTCCATGATTCATGTGGCACTAGCCTTTTAGGTATTTATGAAGAGTTCATTTAGTAGGTCTTTTATCTTATTGGCATCTTTCCATTTGAGTTCTATAGGGATTGGCATGACCAGATTCTGCTTGTTTTTTTCAATCCTGATCCAGTCCTTTTCTGTTGTTACGAGTGTGGCGGAATATTTTTCTGCTTCTGATGCTAATCGATCAATTTCCTTTGGTTTATAATTGTAATGGTCTGAAAAGGTATACTTTTTTATAGTCTCGCAGCCAATAAAATCTAAGGTATCAAAAAACTTTTCCGGTCTACCAATTCCCGCAAAAGCTATTACAGATTTAGTTTCTATATTGGTATCTTTAGCAACTGGAAATATGTCAGCATCTATTATTGGTAAAGAGTAATTCTTAATTTTTTCTTTAGTAGCATATTTGTCCTGACCTATTATTACCACTGCATCGGCTCGTATTATACCTGATTTTAAAGACTCTCTTAATGGACCAGAAGGAATCAATCTAGAATTTCCAAAACCGAAACCTCCATCAATAACTATTATTGATAGGTCCTTGATAATGTCATGGTTTTGATGTCCATCATCCATAATAATGATACTGGCCCCGGCATTAGTAGCAGCTGAAGCGCCTTTTTCTCTGTCACACGAGATCCATGTAGGTGCAATTTTTGCCAATAAAAGAGCCTCATCGCCAACCATTGATGAGTCGTGAATCTCTCGGTCTACTAGAGTTGGTCCAGATATCTTACCTCTATATCCTCTGCTCAAAAAATGTGGTGTCTGGCCCATATCTGCTAAGAGCTTTGCAATTGCGATTGCTGTTGGGGTTTTTCCTGCACCACCAGTTACAATATTTCCAGCACAAACTATTGGGATTGAGCAAGTTATATTTTTAGAATTTAATCTATTAACAAAAATAGAAAGTCGATAAATCATTGCTAATGGGGAAAGGGCTGCAGGAATTATCCAGTTCTTTCTATTAGACCAAAATCTAGGAGCTTTCATATTTTTTTTCCTTACTGACCAGACAGTCTAGTATGGGACGGAGAATTTCCATTGTTTTTTCAAGGGCACCAGAAAGGTCTTCAGCGCCTTTAATTGCAGCATCTTTTGCGTTTTTAAGACTAGTAGGATCAGAAAGCCATTGATCAACTATTGTGGTGAGTTCTTCTTCGTTTCTAATTTGGGTTAGGGCATGTTTACTTGTAAGGTGATTGACTGCATCCTCAAAGTTTCTCATATCGTAACCTGAGATTAGGGCGCAATTAAGTTTTGCCGCTTCCACGGGATTATGGCCAAAGTTTTTACTTAAAGAGCCGCCGATAAAAGCGATATCAGCAAGGCGATAAAATAAACCCATCTCCCCAAGGGTATCAGCAAGATATATATCTGTTTTTTCTGAGATAATTTTAGGTCCCGTTCTAGAACAAACCTCTAGTCCTAATTCAGTCAGTTCTCTTTCTATATCGTTCCCACGTATTGGGTGCCGTGGACAGATAATGGTTAATAAACCTGGGTGACTATCTCGAAGTTTTCTATGTGCATGCGCAATTACCTTTTCTTCACTATAGTGAGTGCTTGCAGCTATCCATACAGGGCGTAACCCTATAATAGTTTTTAACTCAGAGTAATCCGCATCATCTGCTGGTATTGGCAAAGAGTCGAACTTAATATTTCCAACATTATAAACTCTTTCAGCTCCTAGTAATTGGAATCTTTTTTGGTCAGACTTACTTTGTGACAGTATAAATCTAAAGGAATTGATCATAGGCTTTGATAGGAGAGGAAGTTTTTTCCAGTTATCTATTGAGCGATTTGTTATCCGAGCATTAACAAGTACCATTGGTATATTCTTATTATGCGTTTCTAACACAAGATTTGGCCACAATTCAGATTCTATCCATAATGCAATATCAGGTTTCCAGTGTGATAAGAATCTATTTACGAAGCGAATATTGTCTAGAGGTGCATATTGATGAATTGCACCTTCCGGTAGTCTCTCCAACAGCAAGTGACCGCTTGTCCTGGTTACAGTAGTAATGAGTATATTTAAATTAGGTACTTCACTCATTAGTTTTTCAATAAGAGGAAGGGCACTAAGTGATTCCCCTACACTAGCAGCGTGAATCCATATTAGCTTACCATGGGGTTTTACTTGTCCAGCTAGGCCTATTCTTTCACCTTTCCTTGCATAATCTTCTTTTCCAGATTTTATACGGTAATTAAGTAGTAGAAAGATTAGTGGCAACATTATTTGGCTTATGAGCTTATAGGATTTGGGGGTTATAAAATATCCTAGCATTGGTATTACTTATTTGTTTTGACTAAAGTTTTGGTTACGTTTTATGGGTTCTATTGGCTCAACTCCAACTAACTCATCAGCTTTTTTCGATAGATTGTTTAGTTGGTTTTCCAGTGCAAGCTGTTTGTCTCTTAATATTACATCTGAAGCATCTCGTGGGACAAATATAGGTTCACCCCATAGATAAATACCCTTACTAAAAGGTAATGCGATAAGAAATTTATCCCAGCTTTTTGCTACTTTACGTCTCGAGACTGCATAAGTTGCTGGGAAAATTGGGGCTCCTGAGATTTGTGCTAAGGTTATTATTCCCATCTGCGCCTGCATACGCGGTCCTCTTGGTCCATCTGGAGTGATGCCAACAAAGTTTCCTGCCTTTAAGGCTTTTAACATATTTCTGAGGGCGTTAGCCCCCCCTTTTGAAGTTGATCCTCTTATTGATTTGACACCAAAAAAGGCAGCTGTACGCGCAATCAATTCACCGTCACCATGCTGTGAAACCATCACATACAATGGTATGCGTCTTGGCCATCCTGTGGGAGCCATCAGTAGACGTCCGTGCCAGAATGCAGCTATAAAAGGTTTATCATTATCAATATAAGACTTAGCTGCATCAAAATTAATAGTAGTAAATCTACTTGTTAATCTAACGCTTATTATGAACATTGCGGCAATGGTGCTTAACAATCTTAGACCAGAAGAGCTGTAACCTATTCTCTTTAGCACACTACTAAGCTTCATTAATCTGCTTTCTTATTAGAAATTATTATTTGTTTCAGATGGATTCTCCTGTAATTGATGCAGACGGGCGTAAGAACTATTTTCTAATAGTAAAGATTCATGATTACCTTTTTCTACCACCTGTCCTTTTTCAATTACATAAATCATATCGGCATCCCGGATAGTTGAGAGTCTATGTGCTATAACTAATGTCGTTCGACCCTTCATGAGCGTAGATAAAGCCATCTGTACTTGTCGTTCGCTTTCGCTATCGAGGGCTGATGTGGCTTCATCCAGTAATAAAATTGGAGCATCCTTTAGCATTGCTCGGGCAATACAAATTCTCTGTCTTTGACCCCCAGATAATTTAGAACCTTGTTCGCCTATTACTGTTTCGTACTGTTTGGGCATTGCCATGATGAATTCATGGGCCCCAACGGACTTTGCGGCACTGATTATGCTTTCCTCGCTTGCGCCTAGACGTCCATAGGCAATGTTTGCTCTTACAGTATCATCAAATAATATAGCTTCCTGGCTTACTAGTCCTATTGACTCTCGTAACGATAATAGGGAAACATTTTTAATATCTGTTCCATCGATCTTAATTACACCTTTAGTCGCATCATAAAAACGTGGAATAAGATTTAAAATCGTTGATTTTCCTGATCCAGAAGTTCCGACAAGCGCAACAGTATTCCCCGCAGGAATATCTATGGAAACTGACTTAAGTGCTTCTTTACTTGAGGAATACGAAAAGGAAACTTCTTGAAAGTTTATTGTCCCACCATCAACCTTTAGCTCGGTTGCTTGCGGTGTATCTTGGATAGCTGGTGCAGTATCCAGTATATTGAATACTCTTTGGGTTGCCGCTAAGCCTTCTTGTAGGCTTGTATTTAAATTTGCTAGTGCTTTTAATGGTTGGTAAGCAAGAAGCATTGCAGTTATAAATGCAAAAAATTCTCCTGGAGTAAGCGTACTTTCCATCACTTGCCAGCCGCCATACAATATTATTATAGCAATAAAAATACCCCCCAAGGTTTCCATTATAGGGGTAGATGCTGCTCTAATTCTTAGTGCTTTAAAAATTAGCTGAAAAACCTTTTCTATTAGTTTATTTGTTCTTTCTCGTTCATATGCCTCCATATTATAGGCTTTTACATGTCGAGCACCTTGAAATACCTCATTGAGCCTAGCTGTGAATCTACCTAATTCTGAAAGTGCAGAATTTGAGACTTTTCGTGTTCTCCTGCCAATACGGATTATTGGCAGTAAGGCTAATGGAAAAATGACAAATGCTATTAAGGCTAAAGTCCAATCTTTCTCAAACATTACAGCAACTAAAAAGATCAATGTTAATGAGTCTTTTATCAAACCTGTCAGAGCATTTGAGACAGCGTTTCTCATTAGATTTACATCATTAGTAAGTCTCGAAATAAGTTTTCCTGAGGCGGTATCTTGAAAAAAAGCTAAATCAAAATTAAGTATGTGATGAAAGATTCTACTTTGAAGGTTGGCAATTATTCTTTGCCCTACGTATGCCATCAATACCCCTTGTACGAATGTAGCTATACCTTTGATTAAAGTGATAGCTACCACAGCAGCAGGAACAACAATAAGCATTGAGTTGTCTCTATCAATGAAAACTTGATCAAGTACAGGTTCCATTAGGTAGGCAAGAGCAGCTGTTGCGCCAGCAGCTAAAGCCATACACAAACCAGCAAGAACTAAGCGGCTGATATATGGTTTTACGAAATCTCTAACTAGTCGGGATAAAAGGTATCGCGTACTAGCTGGGGTTTGGTCCTCTAAAATTACGGACAAGGGTGAGTCTCAAGGTCCTTTTAATTTGAGTTTAAAATAAATAAAGTCTGACCACACTAGTATTTTTGTCTTATTATCATATCATGAACATTTCTTAGCTGCTATATTAGTGAGGAAGATATTTGAGCTAATATGCAAAACTCTCCAATCTTTCAATTATATTGCCATGAATCCGGCCATTGCTAGCGGCGCAAGTATTGTGCCGAGGGGAATTACAATTATAGATAAGAGGCATTCCCTTCAGAGAAGTAACCATTCCTCCGGCTTCTTCTACTAATAAGTGTCCGGCGCAAATATCCCAATCATTTTTAGGCCAAACGCTTGCTGCTGCGTCGTATTGACCTGCAGCTACTAGAGCAAATTTATATGCTATTGAAGATACTGTTTGCACGGTGTCTTTTGAGAAATAATTTGCCCAGCCTGACTCTTTATTTTCTGAGCGACTAGATAAGATGCTTATTCTTTGATCTTTTCTGGTGTTACTTACATTGATGGAGTTGTTGTTTAAAGTTGCCCCTCCCCCTGCAAAAGCAGAAAACGTCTGTCTATTTGCTGGATTTGATACCACTGCAGCGATTGGCTTACCGCCTTCTACAAGTGCTACTGAAATTGCGAATTCTGCAATACCGTTTAAATAACTATTAGTCCCATCAATTGGATCCACCACCCAAGTTCTCGAGCATTTTAGTCTCGATCCATCATCAACTGTTTCCTCTGATAGCCAGCCATAATTTGGTCGAGCTGTCATAAGTATTTCATAGAGATTTTCATTGACTTCCTTATCTGCTTCACAGACAGGATGATAAGTAGATTTTTGCCAAATTTTTTGTTCTTTTCCAAATCGTGCAAGGGCTAGTGAAGAGCTAGATTCTACTGCATGAAGCATTAAAGTCAGGTCAGATTTAAGTTCTTGATCGTAACTACTCATCTTCCTGCAACCATCATATCTTCAATTCTAATTGTTGGGGCGTCTATACCGTATTTAAATACCAAATCGTTTGCTGGACTAAGTTTTTGGAACATTTCTCCTAGATTTCCAGCAATAGTAATTTCGCTAACCGGATGGGTAATTTCTCCGTTTTCTATCATGAATCCTGATGCGCCCCTGCTATAATCCCCGGTAACTAAATTAACTCCCATACCCATCAAGTCTGTAACATATAATCCTGTGCTTATATCAGAAAATAGGTCTGTTGGATCAACTTCTCCGGCTTCCAAATATAGATTACTTGGTGCAGGAGATGGATAAGAGTTAGTGGATCGACTAGCATGGCCTGTCGTTTTTAGGTTTAACTGTTTAGCTGTATTAGAATCTAGAATCCAACTGTTTAAAACTCCATCACTTACAATTTTTAGTTTATTGGTATTGACACCCTCTCCATCGAAGGGTCTAGATCTGAGACCGCGAATACGGTGAGGATCGTCGTAAATATTTATGTTAGGAGAAAATATAGGACTATTAAGCTTCTTATCTAAAAAGCTAGTTTGTCGAGAGATGGAAGTGCCTGATACTGCACTAGAGAAATGATGAAGGAGGCTATTAGAGACTCTTGGGTCATATATTACAGGCATTCGTCCAGATTGAATCTTACGTGCACCCAATCGTTGGACAGCTTTTTCGCCCGCAGTTTTTCCTACATTTATAGGTTTTAATAGGTCCATTTTATGACATGCAACTGAAAACTCATAGTCTCTTTCCATATCAGTGCCTGAGCCGGCAATAACAGATGCACTTAAAGAATGTCTCGTATATTCATACTGGTTAAAAAACCCTTCAGAGTTTGCGAGTATTAAATTCGTATGTGAGTAGCCCGCTTCGCTACCTTCTGAGTTTGTTACACCCTCTACATTTAATGCTTCTTCTTCAGCTTTAATTGCCTCATCAAAAATATCTTTAGGATTAGCCTGCAGAATATCAGTTGTATTTAAATCAGGGCATTTTGTAGCAAAAAGAGAAGTTTCAACTAAACCACAGTAGGGATCTTCTGGAACTGCTTTAGCCATACTAATAGCTCGAGAAACTGTATCGTTCAGCGTATCCCTACTGCTGATGCTTGTTGATACTAAGGATTGTTTGTTGCCTATGAATACTCTTAAGCCTATATCCAAGCTTTCAGATTGTTCCAAACCCTCGGGTTTCCCCATACGACAACTTACATTTATGCCTGTATTTGCAATTAGAATAGCATCTGCTGATTCAGCACCATTTTTTTTAGCTATGGTTAGAACGCTTTTTAGTAAATCCTCGTTATAGCGTGCAGAGTTTTCCATCAGTTTTTTCCTATAAAACTATGTTAAATTTTAGAAGAGTAAAACACTGGAAGATTTGAAGTTTTACCATATTGGTTTTCCTGATCCAGGAAGGCCAAGTTTATCCCATTTTTTAGAAACTCGTTGGATGATTTCATTTTCCATTCTTATCTTTTTCCCCCATTCACGACTAGTTTCTGGTGGTATTTTAGTGGTTGCATCTAAACCAATTTTAGAGCCGAGGCCTGATACCGGACTGGCAAAATCAAGATAGTCTATAGGAGTATTCTCTATTAACGTAATATCTCTCGAGGGATCCATATTTGTTGACATTGCCCACATGACTTCTTTCCAGTCTCTGGCGTTAATATCCTCATCTACAATTATCACCCATTTTGTATAAATAAATTGACGTAAATATGACCAAACTCCCATCATTAATCTTTTAGCATGTCCGGGATAGGCTTTTTCTATAGATACAACGGCTATTCGGTAGCTACATCCTTCGGGTGGAAGCCAAAAGTCCTTTATCTCAGGAAATTGTTGCTGCATTAAGGGAATAAAGACTTCATTAAGGGCTTCGCCGAGTACGCTTGGTTCATCAGGAGGTTTTCCAGTATAAGTAGAGAGATAAATAGGTTTATTTCTCATAGTAATCGCTGAAATAGTAAATACAGGGAATGGTTCAACAGAGTTATAGTAGCCTGTATGGTCTCCGTAGGGCCCTTCATTTTCATAATTTTCAAGACTGACATGCCCCTCTAAAATTATCTCTGCTTCAGCTGGGACTTCTAGTGGGATTGTTTTACACTGCACTAGCTCAACCTTTGCCCCCCTAAGGAGTCCTGCAAATTGATATTCTGATAGCGTATCTGGTACCGGAGTAACTGCCGCAAGGATGACTCCTGGGTCTGCTCCGATTACTACTGCCGCAGGTAAGGGTTCGCTCTTTTCATTCTTCCATCTCCTATGGTGTTGAGCCCCCCCACGATGTTTTAGCCATCGCATGAGTGTTTGCCGCTCATTGATAACCTGCATACGGTAAATACCAAGATTATAATTATCACTTCGATCTTTCCCTGGGCCTTTTGTTACTACTAGTGGCCAAGTTATTAGTGGTGCAGGTTCATTGGGCCAGCAAGTTTGGATAGGTATTTTATTTAGATCAATGTCGTTGTCTTGAAGCACTATTTCTTGACATGGAGCAGCCCGTACCTGTTTAGGTTTCATTGTCATCACAGTTTTTAGTAAGGGTAACATCTCAATTGCTTCTTTCCAGCCGCCGGGTGGTTCTGGCTGGCGAAGAAATGCAAGAGTTTCTCCTATATTCCGTAATTTGTCAGGAGTGGTGCCCATCCCTAATGCCACTCTTTCAACAGTCCCAAATAAGTTAATTAACATAGGCATTTCTGAAGGATTTCCATCTGATTTAATAACATTCTCAAACAGGACTGCAGGCCCGTTTTCTGATATTAATCGTGTTTGAATTTCTGTTGCCTCAAGTACACTAGAAACAGGTGTCTGAGTCCTTACAAGATTGCCTGTCTTTTCTAGTTGTTCAATAAAATCTCGCAGTGATTTATATGCCATGCATAAATATCCTTAATGCGTTGACTAAATAATAACTAATGCTAACAAATAATATACTTCAATTGTTAAAAGCGTTAGGGCTAATTTTACAAAGTATGACTATCTATGGTAGGAGGCCAAAATTCAAAATAAATTTTATACCGATATTATTAGAGAGGCTCTAGATTATCCATTCTTTCGTCCTTCATTTCCGTTTATTTTTAATAACGGTAAGGTGGAGAGAATTGATAATCTGACATTAGAGAAATTGAATTTTAGACTAAAAGAATTAGGTTGGCCTAGTATAAGAGACCTCATACCTGTATTGGCATATGGCGCAAATGCTTCCCCTTCAAGGCTGGCGATAAAATTTCAATCTATGAATCCTGGAGCTATAATCCCAGTTATTCCAGCTACTCTTCATGATTTTGATATAGTATTTGCAAGCCACTTTTCTAGCTATGGGTCAATTCCTGCTACCTTGCAGGAGAGTCCTGGAACAAGAGTCAGTGTTTCGGTCACGTGGTTTAACGAAAAACTTTTAGAACGAATGAATGAGACTGAATTAGGGAATAGAAATTACGTTCTTGGCTCGTCGGATAAGATTTATTTGGATATTGAGAGTATAGGACGCGTAAAAAATATCTATAGTTACTGGACGAAACGAGGATGTTTATTAATTCATGGTAGTCCTATTTCATTAAAAGCTATTTTGGCATCAAATAGAAAATTTATAGAGTATGAAGAACGTGAAATTTTAGAAGAAATAAGAAAGATTCTGAGTATAGAAGTTCCTTTGGAAAATATGATTGTAAGTATAAGAAATGATAGCCAACTAAGAAAAAAACAAAATCTAATTTTGACGAGGTATGCTTCTCAGTCTGAGCCTTGTGCATTCAGTGAAGAATAGTAGTAAATTTAAAAATTTTAGTTCCATATATTGGAGCAAAGTATCCCGAAGAATATAATTGCACCTACCCAGGCATTTGACCTAAATCGTAATAGGCAGTTATTGCTATTATTAGGCAACAAGGACCATGTCTGCCAGAGGAAGTGAACAGCGCAGATGCTTATGGCTATCCATAAGGGCCATCCTGCATTAGAAAATAAACCTGCAATACATAAAAAACATGTACTTAGAGCATAGAATGCACCTATCCATTTGTTGGGTTTGTCTCCTAGTGCAATAGCGCTAGATTTAACTCCGATAATTGAATCTTCAGCCTTATCCTGAAGAGCATAAATTGTATCATATCCCAGGGTCCAAAATATTCCTGCTATATAAAGAAATACAGCCGGCAGACCAATAGAGTTATCATAAGCAGCCCATGCCACAAGTGCTCCCCAATTAAATGTCAAACCTAAAAAAATCTGAGGCCAATGAGTTATTCTCTTCATCAGAGGGTAGGTAAAAACTAAAAATAGTGAGGCAATACAGAGATATATTGCTAAATCATTTAACAGTATAAGAAGAAGACAGCTTGCTGCTAGCAGCGCTGTTAGAAACAGTAATGCGTTACGGACAGAAATTTGACCACTTGCGATTGGTCTGCTCAGTGTGCGTTGAACCTTTGAGTCTATTTTCCTATCTATTATATCATTATATACGCATCCCGCACTTCTCATTAGAAGTGCACCTAATGCAAAGATCCCACAGAGTCTTATATCTGGCATACCATTTGTTACGAGTGCTAGACTCCAAAAGCATGGCCATAACAAAAGCCATGTGCCTATTGGTCGATCAAGGCGCACTAAAGCAGCGTAGGGCTTGAGTCTTCGCGGAAGAAGCCTTTCAATATAACCAACTCTTTTATCAGGGCTGGGGTTATTTAAGTTTGTGACGTTCATATGAATAATCTATGTGGTATAGTTAATATGCTAGAAAGAGATTATAAGTATTAGGGAATGTCTATAAATATAAAAAATCCTTCCACTATTGACGCACGGTCTGGAAAAGTGCGGCTTTTTGTCAGTGAATCCTTTAATGCTGGAAAACAAATAAAAATCATTGGTAATCAACTGCATTATCTAAGAAATGTAATGCGTATGGCAAGATATGACACAATACTAGTTTTTAATGGGATTGAAGGGGAGTGGATAGCTGAAATTTCTAATATAAATCGTCAAAAAGGGATAATAATTCTAAAGGAATGCACACGTATTCAGTCAGAAAAGTCTAATTCATGGCTTTTATTTGCTCCTTTAAAGTCCTCTCGTACTGATTTTTTAATCGAAAAATCTACCGAAATAGGAGTTGGTAATTTAGTTCCATTAATTACCGATTACACGCAAACAAAAAGATTTAATGTAGAAAAACACTATAAGAATGCTGTGGAGGCGGCAGAACAATGTGGTAGATTAGATGTCCCAATAATATCCTCACTATCCACTCTTGATTCTATTCTTAAGTCTTGGCCTAGTGATCGACTCTTATTTTTTTGTGACGAACAGAATGGTCGAGCTCTGTCTAGATCACTTACACAAGAGGGAAATCTTAGTGAAGGGCTGGCTTTTATCGTAGGTCCAGAAGGTGGGTTTTCAGTTTCGGAGCGCGAGACCTTGCTTGCAAGGCATTTTATAAGACAAGTCTCTTTAGGTCCATTTACACTCCGTTCAGAGACTGCTGCACTGGTTGCGCTGGGCATGGGTTTGAGATCAGAAGTTTTTACAAAATCTTAAATGTGGAAATACTTGCCCGAAAGCGCCAATCAGCGTATCACGGTATTGGTAATTTTTGTTTTTCTATAACAGTATAATTGTGATTATTTTATGAATAAAAACACAGCACCTAGTAAAGACGAGGCTATCAAAGCCAAAGACTTGGTTGCCTATCTGGAATCTGGAAGTAAGGATAAAAAGGAATGGCTTATAGGTACTGAGCATGAAAAATTTGGTTATAGATTATCCGATTTAAGGCCTATTCCATATTTTGGTGAGGCGGGTATTCAGGCTTTGCTTACTGGCCTCACCCGCTTTAAATGGGAGCCATATTTTGAGGGTGACAATGTTACTGCGCTATTAAAAGAAGGCGCTTCTGTATCTTTAGAGCCTGGTGGACAGCTTGAATTATCCGGTGCTCCTTTGCCAAATTTACATAGAACATGTGATGAATTACATAATCACCTTGAACAAGTTGCGCAGATTGCCCAAGAATTAAAGATTGGTTTTCTTGGAACAGGGTTCCAGCCTAAGTGGAAAATTGATGATATAGAATGGATGCCAAAGGGCCGGTACAAGATTATGCGTGAGTATATGCCTAAAATGGGAAACCTTGGGCTTGATATGATGACACGCACCGCAACTGTTCAGGTTAATTTAGATTTCTCTGACGAAACAGACATGGTTAAAAAAATGCGTATCGGATTGGCTCTCCAGCCAATCATCACTGCTCTTTTTGCAAATTCACCTTTTACAAACGGGCACCCAAATGGGTTTTTGAGTTATAGAAGTCATGTATGGATGGATACTGACCCCGATCGTTGCGGCATGCTGGATTTTGTCTTCAATGAAGATATGAGCTTTGAAAAATATGTTGATTACGCCCTCGATGTGCCAATGTACTTTGTTCAGAGAGACGGAGTTTATATTGATGCCAGCGGGCAATCTTTCAGGGACTTTATAAATGGAGAACTGCCTGCATTGCCAGGAGAGAAGCCTTTGATAAAGGATTGGGATGACCATTTAACGACATTGTTCCCTGAGGTAAGAATGAAAAGATATATTGAAATGAGAGGAGCAGACGCGGGACCATGGAGTAGATTATGTGCATTACCTGCTTTGTGGGTTGGCCTTCTCTATGACTCAGTAGCTCTAGATCAGGCAGAACAATTAATAAAAGAATTTAGCCTAGATGATATCCATTATCTCAGAGCTGAAGTCCCAAAAACAGCGTTATTAACGAGAGCGGGAAAAAGAAATGCACAAGATGTTGCTTTGGATTTATTAGAAATATCTTCGCTTGGTTTGCGTAATCGTGCCGTAAGGGGGGTCAATGATCCTGATGAGCGTAGCTATTTGACTTGCCTTAAGGAAATAGCTTCGACTGGGAGGAGTCCTGCAGAGGAAATTTTAGAGGCATGGCATGGTCGTTGGGGTGGAAGTGTAGATCCAATATTTCTAGAGCATTCCTATTAAAAATTTTTATCCAGTACCTCCTACTGTCATTCCTTCTACCATTATTGTTGGCAACCCAACCCCTACTGGAACGCCTTGACCAGCTTTTCCGCATGTTCCAATCCCGGGATCAAGAGAAAAATCGTTTCCTACGGCGACAACTTTGGTGAGCACATCCGGCCCATTGCCAATTAGAGTAGCTCCTTTGACTGGTGCTGTTATCCTTCCTTTCTCGATTAAATACGCTTCAGATGCAGAGAAAACAAATTTTCCCGATGTTATATCTACTTGTCCCCCACCAAAATTTACAGCATACAGGCCTTTTTCCATTGAACTTATTATGTCTTGAGGGTGTTCTTCTCCGGGGAGCATAAAGGTATTTGTCATTCGAGGAAGGGGCTGATACGCGTAACTTTCTCTGCGCCCGTTACCTGTTGGATTCATGCTCATAAGTCTAGCACTTAAACGGTCATGAAGATATCCTTTTAAAATTCCATCTTCTATTAGAACTGTTCTACCAGTTGGTGTGCCTTCATCATCTATAGTAAGAGAGCCGCGTTTGTGAGGGAGAGTTCCATCATCGATTACAGTAACACCAGGTGCGGCAACCCTTTGTCCTAACAGTCCCGCAAATGCACTCGTTTGTTTTCTGTTAAAATCTCCTTCAAGTCCATGACCAACAGCCTCATGCAGCAATATTCCAGGCCAACCAGGGCCTAGGACAACTGACATTTCACCTGCTGGCGCTGCTATTGCATCAAGTTTTGTTTGAGCTTGTCTCCATGCTTCATCTACTTGTTTTTGCCAGTTTGTTGGATCTAAGAATGATGAATAATCTTTTCTGGCTCCAGTTCCATGTGACCCAGTTTCTTGTCTATTTCCGTCTTTAGCTATAATAGAAACGTTTAACCTTACAAGCGGTCTGATATCTGAAGCATGCTGCCCATTATTGTTGATTATTCTTATAGCCTGCCAACTACCTGTTAGAGAAGTGATGACTTGATGAACGCGAGAATCAAGGCCACGTGCGTACGAGTCGATTGCAGCAAGTGTATCTACCTTAGATTTAAATGTTAGTTTTTGTAGTGGATTAAAGTTTTCATAGAATTGATTATTTGTAGCCGATGGAGGTATAGCTAAAGAACCGTGATATCCTTTATGGGCATTTTTTATAGTTTTTGCAGCCCTTTTAAGCGCATCATTTGATAAGTTTGATGAATGGGCGAAGGATATTGATTCTCCCGAGATTGCCCTTAGGCCAAATCCTTCTGAGGAGTCAAAGTTAGTTTCCTTCAGATTGCCATTTTCAAAATTAAAGCTCTCGCTTTGTTTGTGCTCTAAAAACAATTCACCATCATCAGCTCGCATAAGACTATCAGTAGTTATAGAATTAGCTTCATTTATATCTAACCCCGCTGCATCAAAAAAAAGGTCTTTAGTAACAGCCTCATTAGTCATTAAAAAATCTCCCGAAGTGATATGAATATTTAGTGCCCGAAATATAATTAGGATTGAAGCCTTTCGGTTATATATGATGGCAAAAACAAAAAATCTAGCTCATAGGGGCGATTTAGGAATGATTCTACTATTGGAATAAAGTTACTAAAATTTAAAATCCGCGACATTAAGTCGCAATTAATATTTGTGAACTATATTAGTTGAATATACGCCGCTTATTTAATATTAATTTCAGTCGTTTAATTGTATTTTGATTATTTCTAGCATATGTTTAGTTCTAGGGTTATATAGAGGCTATGTGCTTTTATCTTGTTTGCTTAGAACCATCTACTTGGATGTTCTGTTTTTGATTTTTGGAGCATTTATCAGGAGTTATTTTTCGGCAAAGGTCGGATTTCTTCAGGATATGTTAAATGTTTTTTTAAGGGGTTTTAGTAACTAGATTTTTGTTAACGGGAGAGTAACTTGATTCCAATTAGAAGTTTAATGGCTCCAGCAATTGCTCTGTTGGCTACAATTGTATTGACAGGTATAGGACATGCTCAAGTGCCAGAGGAATGGCAGCTTGGGTTCCAAGATCCTGCTACTCCAGTCATGGAGCGCTTGGTGGATTTCAATAATATTTTGATTTGGATGTGTGTAATCATATCATTATTTGTCTTTGTGCTTTTGGGCATAATTATTTTTAAATTTAATCGTAAAGCTAATCCTGTACCTACAAAGCGGTCACATAATACACTTATTGAAGTTTTATGGACTGTAATACCAGTAATAATTTTGGTTGCTATAGCTGTGCCCTCACTGAGGCTTCTCTATTATCAGGATCGGGCAGTCGATGCTGAGATGACAATTAAAGCAATCGGAAAACAGTGGTATTGGACGTATGAATATCCAGATATAGGAGAAGACATATCTTTTGATGCAGTGATGCTTGAGGAGGAAGAGCTCACTGAAGGCCAGTATAGATTGCTGGAGACTGATACAAGGGTCGTGGTCCCGGTTGATACTACTGTTCGTTTGCTTGTTACCGCTGACGATGTGATCCATGCGTGGACTATACCAGCATTTGGTGTGAAAGTTGATGGGATACCTGGAAGGGTTAATGAGGCATGGTTTAAAGCGACCAAAGAAGGAGTATTTTATGGTCAATGCTCAGAGTTGTGCGGCGCATATCATGCGTTTATGCCAATTAACGTTGAGGTTGTGTCAAAAGAAGCATACATAGAATGGGTTGATTTTGCGCGAGAAGAATATGCGCAAAATAATCAAGATACACCACAAAACCTAATTCTGGCTAATTCAAGATAAGTCAGGTCGAGGAGATTATATAGATGGGCTATTTCACTAAAAATGATGCCGAGCACTCAGCACATCATCACACTCCACGAGGAATTACCAGGTGGTTGTATTCAACTAATCATAAAGACATCGGTACTATGTATATGGTGTTTGGTCTTATTGCGGGTCTTATAGGGACAGCTCTATCGATAGCAATCCGGATGGAGTTGATGGAGCCTGGTCTTCAGTTTTACGCCGATGATCCTCGCCAGTACTCAGTTTTTATAACTGCTCATGGCCTCATCATGGTGTTTTTCATGATTATGCCTATATTTATCGGAGGGTTTGGTAATTGGTTTGTGCCGTTAATGATTGGCGCACCAGACATGGCCTTTCCTAGGATGAATAATATAAGTTTTTGGCTTATAGTTCCTGCATTTATTCTCCTTCTAGTTTCAATGTTCGTACCTTCGGCCTCAGGGACTGGTGTGGGAGGCGGGTGGACAATCTATGCTCCACTCTCAACCTATGGACAACCTGGGCCTGCAATGGACTTAGCAATTTTCTCATTACATTTAGCTGGTGCGTCTTCGATTCTTGGTGCAATAAACTTTATCACCACAATACTTAATATGCGTGCCCCTGGTATGACTTTGCACAAGATGCCACTGTTTTCATGGTCAGTGCTGGTGACCGCATTTTTATTGCTCCTATCGCTTCCTGTTTTAGCCGGTGCTATCACAATGTTATTGACGGACAGAAACTTTGGTACAGCATTTTTTGATCCAGCTGGCGGTGGAGACCCTGTGCTGTATCAGCACCTCTTCTGGTTTTTTGGACATCCCGAAGTCTATATTTTGATTTTACCTGGATTTGGAATTCTTAGTCATATTGTTTCAACATTTTCCAAAAAACCAATTTTTGGATATTTAGGGATGGCTTATGCTATGTGTGCAATAGGTTTCATAGGATTCGTAGTTTGGGCGCATCATATGTATACCGTTGGTCTTGATGTTGATACAAGAGGCTATTTTATAGCAGCTACTATGGTTATTGCAGTCCCAACGGGCATCAAGATATTTAGCTGGATAGCTACTATGTGGGGTGGGTCGGTAGAGTTTAAAACACCAATGTTGTGGGCATTCGGCTTCATCTTTTTATTCACCGTAGGTGGGGTTACGGGAGTAGTTTTATCAAATGCAGGGGTCGATATGGCCCTTCATGATACTTACTATGTTGTAGGACATTTTCACTACGTTCTCTCACTAGGTGCTGTATTTATGATATTCGGGGCCTTCTATTACTGGATTGGTAAGATGTCTGGTAGACAGTATCCTGAACTATTAGGAAAAATTCATTTTTGGATAACATTCATCGGTGTTAATCTCACATTTTTCCCGATGCACTTCTTGGGTGCAGCAGGTATGCCTAGGAGATATGTAGATTATCCTGATGCGTTCGCTGGTTGGAATATGGTTGCTTCAATTGGGAGTTATATATCCGTAGCCGGCCTGTTGCTTTTCATTTATATACTTTATGTAACTTTTAGGCATGGGAAACGTTGCGGTGACAACCCATGGGGTGAGGGCGCAACTACTCTTGAGTGGACTATTAGCTCACCGCCACCTTTTCATACCTTCGAACAGCTCCCAAGGGTAAAGTAAAGAGCTTTCCTTAAGGGGGG